>Ga0209395_1000497_pt1 | contig 57009 bp, 52 predicted proteins | sample GOMGulsemesocosm_3_FD_184635 | JGI IMG/M metagenome (GOLD analysis project Ga0209395, IMG submission 184635) | Methane-oxidizing microbial communities from mesocosms in the Gulf of Mexico - GOM9D Gulf of Mexico (SPAdes) (version 2) | ecosystem: Environmental > Aquatic > Marine > Cold seeps...
ACGCGGTCACCTTCTGCCACTAAAGCGCCCTCTTGCGTGAGATGGTAGTAGCCAGAAACAGAACTGTCAGCATGTTGGATGACAACATAGTTTTCCTGACCTGGGGTTTGATTATTTTCAGCGAAGTGCTCAACCACACGCATCACTTCACCGTCTCTTGATGCCACCAGCTCAGTGCCAATGGGCATATCAAAATCATAAGCATAGGCTTGACTGGTATCAATCTCATGGGAACCATAAGTGCAGTTTCCTTGCCCCACTAAAAACGCGTCTCCCGATTGATAAGGCAAAACATAATCTGATTCAATTTGTGCAGAATAACCGCTTAAGCAGGCATCTAGCTCATTCATTGTGACTTGGCTTGTGGCACAAGCAGATAGTACAAAAACTAAAGGAAGTACTAAGTATTTCAATTGCATAGTTGAAACTCACCTTTTATTTAAGATGAATTAATTTAATACAAAAGCCAGTTTAATGCAGATTAACTATTTGTCATGAAGGACATAATGCGCCCCCTTTCTCTTCTTAGTAAAAGCCCATACGCCATTACTGTAAGTGAACACCTCATCACCCCAGTTAATACTATTAATTAGAATTCACGATGTTTATAGAGCTTCTTTATGCGAGGGCGTTCAATGGATTCTCCCAAGCCATACAGCACAATATGGTTTAGCGGACCAAGACAACAAATAATAAAATTAAGAATAAGGTAGTCCCTCCATGAGCAGTCCAATCAAACACATTCTAAAACTCGGCATGGTTGCCATCACAGCTGGTACCATCGCCTTTACTGCGAGTACTAGTTTTGCTGCAACAAGTTTACGTCTATCCCATTCAGCACCTCCAGGTTCTGAGCGAGATGTCTGGGCTCAAGAGTTTGCAGACCGCGTTAAAACTCAAACTCAAGGCCGTGTTTCATTCAGAGTTTACCCAGCTAACCAGCTAGGTGATTGGGAAGAAACTTACGACCAATTAGCTCAAGGCTCTATTGATGCTGCCGTGCAGTCTCTGTCGACTAAATACGACAAACGTTTGGGTATATCTTGGTTCCCATACTCAGTGAGTGATTACAAATCTGCTGAAAAAGCATGGAATGTAAACGGTTTCTTATTCAATGTTATGAACAATTTACTTGAACCACAAAACCTTACCCTGCTAGCGCCTTATGCTAACGGCATGGGTGGGATGGCAGTCGGTAAAGATGTTGAGCAACCGGCTAATCCAGAAGCAAATCATAAAGCATTAAAAATTCGTGTGTGGCCATCAGGGGCTGCAACTCACCGCCCTGTGTTAGAACGACTAGGTTACAGCACAACAACCATGCCATGGGCTGAACTATACACAGGCGTTCAAACAGGCGTTATTGACGGCATGATCGGCGGCACACCTGAGAACGCAGTTCGTGATTGGACTGGTGTGGTGAATACATGGGTACAGTTAAACGATCACTTCGAGGTGAACTGGTTGGTGATGAACCGAGCTTCTATTAGTCGTATTCCTGAAAAAGACAGAGCAATTATCCAGAATATTGCTAAAAACTTAGCCAGCGAACGCTTTGAACGTGTTGCACAAGCGGATAGCGAATACCTTCAAGAATTAAGAGACAGTGGCGTTACTGTCGTGACATTTAGCGAGAGTGAAATGGCTGAAATCACCAAGGCTATTCGTAAAGATGTATGGCCAAAAATTAAGGATGAAGTCGGTGATGAGCTTTATACCCTCATTTCTGAACACTACAACAAGTAATGTTGATTGAAGTTTGCCTAGCTTTCGCAAACTTCTTAATACTTCATTCCATAGTTAGGGTCAGCCTAGCTGACCCTAACTTTAATAGGTCAACATCATGACAAGATTAAAAGTTAAAAATAAGATGCCGATTATTACCCTTGCATCTTTATGGCAACTCAAACTTCGCCTACTGCGTTTGGTGATGTTTTCAACCAGCGTCACTATTACTCTTCTGGTTTTTATCCAAGTCGTATCTCGGTATTTATTTAATTATTCATTTTTTGGTATTGAAGAAGTGGCGAGCTACTTAGCCATTGTTATGTATTTCATCGGAGCGGCCTACGGCACACACGTAAAAGGTCATATTTCTGCAAGCATAGTGGACACCTTATGTGAGCCCGGTCGTTTTGTCGATTTAGCCCACATACTGACTCGTGTTATTTCCGCTTTGTTATGTCTTTATCTTGCCAGTGAAACGTGGGAACTGGTGCAGTTTAATTCACAGATGGGCGTTCGATCAGTTGAAATCCGTATGCCGATGGCTTGGATATACAGCAGCATGTTATTTGGCATGTTGCTAATGGCATTCTACTTCGCGCTTGAAGCACTTGAAGCGTGCAAAAATTTAATTAAGCACAATAGTAAAAAAAGGAATCAATCATGAATGCTATCGTCTTATGGGACGTCGCCCTTTTAGTAACACTCATGATGGTAGGCGTACCTGTTGCTTTAACATTTGTCGCAGCCGCATTATTTTTGATAGTTATGGGTGACTACGGCAATACATCCTTCATGATAACCGCTGGATTTGCAAAAACATCGTCCATGGTTTTACTCGCTATTCCTCTTTATATCTTAGCCGGATACATAATGACCAGTGGTGGTATTGCTCGGCGCTTGCTGGATGTTGCTGATAGCTTATTTGGTCATATGCGTGGTGGTCTAGGCATAGTGACGGTTGTTACTACCGCTATATTTGGTGCTATTTCAGGCATGGCCTCCTCTGCTGTTGCCGCGATAGGTACCATCATGATCCCTAGAATGGTTGAAAAAGGGTACGATCGCGGTTACGCCACATCATTGGTTTCATGCTCTGCTGTCTTAGCCTTATTAATACCGCCAAGCGCAACAATGATCCTCTATGGTTGGGTTACAAGCACCTCCATTATTGCGGTATTTTTAGCCCCTATCATACCCGCTATGATATTGATCGCACTCTTCTGTTTCTGGAACTTCATACTCACCAGAAAAATGCCTTTAGTGATAGATGAGAAGCTGACATTCAAAGAAGCCAAAGAAAATGTTTTTTTGAAAACACGTAAGGCGGGCTTTGGATTAGCAATGCCTGTGATTATTCTCGGCTTTATTTATGGTGGCGTTACCACTCCGACAGAAGCCGCTGCTGTTGCTGTCCTTTATGCTGTTCCTGTCGCATTTTGGGTCTATAGAGAAATGGATTGGGGTAGTTTTTACGAAGCTGTTTGGAAAGCCGCGCAAGTAACTGCTGTGCTTATGTTAGTCATCTTTTGCGCCACCATGCTTGCCCGTGTACTGACGTTTGAAGATGTTCCTCAGCAGATACTAGAAACTATGTTATCTATCTCTGATAATAAAATCATCCTGCTATTACTGGTAAATCTATTCCTGTTACTCATTGGTATGTTTATGGAAGACGTGTCTGGCATTTTGCTTGCTGCTCCTCTTTTACTACCGGTTATGAATCAGATAGGCATTGATCCTGTTCATTTTGCAGCCATCATTGGTACTAATTTGGGTATGGGACTGATTACCCCTCCTACCGCCCCCATCCTCTATTTTGGCACCTTAATCGGAGGCGTTAAATTACCGCAAGTGATTAAACCAACGTTAGTATTCGTCTTTCTAACTTATCTCCCTGTTGTTTTATTAACGACTTTTATCCCTGAATTATCCCTTTGGTTACCAAATATAATTCTTGGCTATTAATCGGCATATTTTGGAGAAAATTATATGACTCACTCAAAACATTTCCACCTAATAACAACCGGTGGCACGATCGACTCCTACTATGACCCAGACCAATGTGCACCTTTGTGTTTTAAAGAAAGCATTTTGCCTAAATACCTTGAACAGCACAGCGGGATTAACAAAGAAGATTATTTTTTTAGCCAAGTTTGCAGCAAGGATAGTCGGGAGGTAGCAGAAGAAGACAGAGAAGAGGTTATCAAAACCATCAATAAGAGCCCTTTGAGTGCGATTGTGATTACCCATGGCTCTTTTACGCTGTTTGATTTTGCTCGTTTTTTGCAAAAAAGAAAGGCGCAGCTTAACGATAAGACCATCATTTTAACCGGGTCTTTACGACCCATTGATGGCTTCACCTACAGTGATGGTTTGTTCAATTTGGGGGCAGCCTCATTAGCCTCCCAATATGCCAGTGCAGGCATTTATGTCTGCATTGAAGGCAAACTTTTTCACCCCGAAGAACGTGAACTTTGGCACTAAAATACTGGAGAATAGACAAATGCGAATTGAACATGATGCACTAGGAGAGCGCCAGCTGGATGAGACGCTCTATTATGGAGTTCAAACTCAGCGAGCTAAAGAGAACTTTGATATTTCAGGAAAAACCATTGCGGATATCGCGGGGTTTGTTGAAAGCATTATCATTATCAAAAAAGCCGCGGCTATTGCTAATAATAAAGCCAATGTTCTGAGTGATGAGCTTTGCAACGCTATCTGTCAGGCGGCAGATGAAATGTCTGAGAAGCTAGACCCCGCTAATTTTGTGATTGATATTTATCACGGAGGCGGTGGCACGTCTGCCAATATGAACGTAAATGAAGTACTTGCCAATCGTGCTAATGAAATTATTTCAGGTGATAAAGGTTACAACCGAGTTCACCCTAATACTCACGTCAATATGGGTCAGTCCACCAATGATGTCATTCCCGCCGCAATGAAAATGGCGGTATTTAGCGCTTTAAACAGATTAGAAAATGTCTTAACTCACTTTGTGATTAACCTAAAAAGCAAAGAAAATGAATTTAGCGACATTGTAAAACTTGGCCGTACCTGCTTTCAAGATGCCTTACCCATTACCTTAGGCCAGCAATTTAGCGGTTACCGTAACGCTTTCGAACGTATGGTAATTGAGGTTCAGGATGTCCGTAAAAACTGCCTAGAGCTGCCCTTATCTGCAACCGCCATTGGCACTGAATTTGGCACATTCCCTGGTTTTCAAAAGCACCTTTTTGATGCGCTTCAACAGGTCACGGGGCATGATTGGCACGTTGAGCACAACCTGTTTGACGGCCTTCAAAATGCAGATCTTTGGATTAAAGTCTCAGCCGTCACTAAAGCAATCGCGTTAAACCTTAATAAGCTCGCTGGCGATTTACGCCTAATGTCGTCTGGTCCAAGGGCGGGTTTAGGTGAAATAACCTTGCCCGCAGTACAACCTGGCTCTTCCATAATGCCAGGAAAGATCAACCCGGTAATGCCAGAAATGGCAATGCAAGTATACTTTAGAGTGCTGGGAAATGATGTGGCGATTACTCGAGCTTGTGAAGGTGAGCTCGACCTTAACGTTTGGGAATCATTGATTCTTAATTGTGTTACTGAATCCTGTGATTTGTTATCAAATTGTATGCCATTATTTGCCAGTAAATGCATCGATGGCATACACGCTAATATCAATAAATGCCAACAAGATGCAGAAAACTCCTTGGCTCTCTCAACAGTCATTGCCACTCTATTTGATTATCAGACCGCTTCTCGTTTAGCGAAACAGGCCGATGATGAAAACAAGACGATCAAACAGGTTGTGATTGAGTCAGGCATCATGAATGAGCAAGAGGCTAATGAGTATCTTGACCCCTTAATGATGACATCACCCGATAGATTTAATGCGTTATTTAATGAAAAACGGAGAAAATAAGCATGAACAAGCAACTCCCTATTCTTACTCAGGCAGCCCGTTTTTTACAAAAAATAGCCTTTTCTCAATTGCCTGTTGATGTCACTTTCACAGCAAAGAGAGCCGTGCTTGATTATATAGGGGTTGCTATCGCAGGTTGTGATCAAGCGGTTGCTAACAACCTTCGCCATTGGGCGATTCAACGAAGTGTCGGTGGTTCTGCCTCTGTTATTGGCTACGAAATTCGCCTTGATGTTGAAAATGCGGCATTAGTGAATGCCGCAGCAGGACATGCCTTAGACTTTGATGACACGAGTTGGGCAACAATAGGACACCCTTCAACCGTCATTGTGCCTGCCCTATTAGCACTGGCTGAAGCTGAAAAGAAATCAGGAAAGAACTTGTTAACCGCTTATATTGCCGGTGTCGAAGTTGCTCATAAAATTGCCGATTTGATGATGCCGGAGGCGTCTGAGAATGGCTGGCATACAACTGGCATATTTTATACCTTAGGCACGACTGCAGCAGCTTGCCAATTATTAGGCTTGGATGAAGTTGTTACAACACATGCGCTGGCTCTTTCACTCTCAAGATCAAGCGGTATTCGCAGTAATTTTGGAACCCAGGCAAAACCTTACCATGCTGGCATGGCCGCTAAAGCAGGGTTAGAAGCCGTGAGTTTGGCCCAATCAGGCATAACGGCTTCTGCTACCGCGTTAGAAGGGGTTGATGGCTTTATTCAATGTTATGCCAGTGAATCACTTGCTAAAAAAGTGCGTAGCATGGCTAAGCCTGTGATGTTCGGTATTGCTTGGGATATTAGTAACAAGGGTTACGCGTTTAAAAAGTATCCTAACTGCAGCGGCAATCACCCTGCATGTGACTTAATGTTGACACTTGTGGAAGAAAAAACAATCGACTGGCAGCAAGTTGAAAGCATTCATTGTGGTGTCAGCTTGTTAGGCCCTAAGGAATTAGTTTGCCACCAGCCAAAGACACCGGTTGAAGCGCGTTTCTCTCTTGAATATTCCCTCGCTTCGGCGCTCATCTATGGTCAAATTACCTTAGAAGAGTTCACTCAAGATAAGATCACAGATACTCGCATTCAAGCTATGATGGCTTGCATTACCATGTCTGTCGATGATGACCTTGCCAAGCTGGGTTTTATTGGTACAGCACCGATAAAAATTTGGATTACCCTAAAGAACGGAGAATGTTTATTTTTTGAAAATGATCTGGCCATTGGCAATCCCGAAAAGCCTTTTTACGATCACGATTTTACTGAAAAATTTAACAAATGCACTCAAGGTAAAATGACAATATCAGATTCTAACAACTTGTTAGGCATGCTGTTTAACCTAGAAAACATTACCTATATAGATTTAATCACTCAATTAATTAGACGAGAAAGTCACCCATCTAATCCCGAGCAATAGCAAAAGAGTCATCCTTTTTGGGGTGGGGATACGTGTATTCCTGCCCTTTTTTTTACGTATTACACGCTAAATCAACCGCCCTTTCGTCAATCACAATCTCATCAAGCGCCCAAGGAAATTTGTTTTTAATCTCAGGTAGCAGTGTCACGCTCAATTGACGAGCACACTCAGCCAATATGATATCTACCAAGCCTAAATATTCTTTATGTCGAGTGACGATATAAATCTCTCTGCTAAAAGACGGTTGAGGTGCTGGCTGCATATGAACATCATCTAACATGTCTTTGCATTGCATCAAACATAGGGGTGTAGAAAGCGCCCAACCTAATCCATCAGCCACCATAGATAGCACCACTCGCGTGGTATCCGCCTCTACTTTAAAGGGCACAGACATACGCATTCTGGAAAAATGCGTATCGGCAACACGTCCAGAAGCAGAACGGCGAGAATATCTCACGATAGGCAATGAGTATGTGATCAACTGCTGCCAGGTAACAGGCGTATCTACTAATTCAGAGTTTTTAGGCAATACCAGCAAGTGAGGTTCTTGGCATAAGAAGTATCGACTTAAGCCTTCAATTCCATCTAAAGGGTCACTGGTGATAATGATGTCGACCTCTCTGTTAAGAAGGTCTTGTGCTATGTTCGGCGAGATACCACTTAATACTGAGACTTGGCGTGTTTGCTCTGTGAGTATACGAATAAGGGCGGGTGCAACATTGGTCGAGAGTGAATCGATAACGCCTATCTTAACAATAGGTTTAAGCTCATTTTGCTCACGAATAAGGGAGACCACCTGCTCGATTTCAGAAAATTGCCCTTCTAGTACTTCACGTAACATCACAGCTTCAGGTTTTAGCATGATAGGGCGCACTTCCCTATCAAAAAGTACCACACCTAACGACTCTTCTAACTTTTGAATATTTTGAGATACTGAAGACTGGCCAAGTCCAAGTGCTTTCGCCGCTTTGGTAAAACTTTGATGCTGACATACCGCAAGGAAGGTGTCTAAGGTTGTACTATACAGAAGGGAATGAACACTATTTTTTAAAGACTCAGTCATGGGATCTTCTTATATTCAAATACCAAGATTAGCATATGAGGGTTATAAGGAAGTGTTAACAGAATTAACACGTCGAGAATACGGGGACACTGAATTATCATTTGAGCTAAGGTTTTAATTCAAAAAATACTATTGATAGGACTCTGACGCAAACACGGCTTAAGAGATTAAGGTTCAGAATAATTATCAGTGTAAGTCTGATATTACAATCACATCCTTGACGCAAAAAGAAAGCCCCTTTAAATATGTAAAATAAAGGGGCAGTTGGCACTCTATGTTTTATTGAGTCTTGTTAAAGTACTTGGCTAAGAAACTCAATGGTCCTAGGGTCTTTAGCATGATTAAAGAAGACTTCTGGGGTTCCAGATTCAACAATATGCCCTAAATCAGTAAAATAAATCTGATCTGCTACTTCTTTTGCAAAGCCCATTTCATGGGTGACTAGAATACATGTCATGCCGTCTTCTGCCAGCTCTTTAATGGTTACCAAGACTTCCTTCACTGTTTCAGGGTCAAGCGCAGCGGTAACCTCATCAAACAACATTACATCAGGCTCCATAGCTAAAGATCGAGCAATCGCGACCCTTTGCTGCTGCCCACCTGACAATTGTCCTGGATAAAAATCTTCGCGACCGTCTAAACGCACCTTTTTTAATAGGTTTAACGCCCTTACTTTCACTTCGGCTTTATTTTGCTTAAGCACCTGTAAGGGTGCCATCATGACATTTTCTAACACTGTTTTATGTGGGAATAAATTATATTGTTGAAAAACCATGCCCACTTTTTTTCTCAATTCGAGCTTATCTAGGGTATCCGAATGTACCTCTTGGCCTTCAACAGAAATAGAACCACTATTAATATCGTTGAGTGCATTAATACAACGGATCAAAGTTGATTTACCCGACCCAGAAGGCCCAATAATACAAACCACTTCGCCCTTGTGTATATCCATGGAGACGCCTTTTAGCACCTCCACATCGCCAAATGACTTGTGTAGATTATTAATCGATACAATCGGCATATTTGCAGCACCATTCGCTGAATTCTTATTAAGTGTACTCATAAAAATCGTTTAACCTCAGGTGTTAACATTAAATTTACGCTCGGCTCTCATGGTCAAACGCGCAATAGGATAGGTGTAAAGAAAGAACCAAGTCATAATATAAAAATACAGTGGTGCAAGTAGATCCACGCGACCACCGGTAGAAGCCAATACTTCTGATACCCTAGTCATCACCTCATTAACTCCAACAATAGAAGCCAATACGGTTGCCATAGTAAGAATCGCATACCAATTCATCCAAGGAGCTAACATACGTTTTACACACTGAGGTAAAATAATTTGCCAAAGCTGTTGTCTACGCGTAAAAGCCAGAGATTCAGCGGCCTCCCACTGTCCAAACGGAATAGATTGAATTGCCCCCCTCACGATTTCAGACATATTAGCCATTATGGGTAGACTCAGCCCTAAGACCGCCTTGAGCCAGTCAGGGAAAGGAATCACGACAAAACCTAAATCAAATTCAAATGGCAGCATATACATGGTAAAAAAGAGCAAACAAAGCCAAGGTGAGTTACGGAAAAATTGAGTCACAAACCAAGAGCTATGTTTAATACTGGGAATTAACGATATTTGCATTAATCCTAATATCCCGCCCAAAACGGTGCCTAATAACATGGCCATAGCACTGATCAAGATATTGAATAAAAAGCCTTCAAACAGAAAGGGTGTCCATTCAATTAAAATAGAAATGATGCCTTGTTGATTATCAGGGCTCCTTGCTTCTGCAACACCGGTTATTAAGATTAAGAATATCGCAAAGACACTCAGTTGACGTCCACTCGGTCGCATCAGACCAAAACCCCAGATAGCGTCACGCTCATCCTTACGCGCTAACCTTTTTGCTGCTGGCAATAACACAGGTAAGTCTGTCTTATATTTGTAATCAGTCATTTTTTACACCCCATATCCAGGGAGTTTGAGCTTTCTCTCCCAACGATTCATGAACCACACTAAAATGCCGACTAAAACAAAGTAGGTTAATAATAAGACCGTCATCATTTCAGGCACGTTAGAGCTGTCTGACCAAATCTGGTTTGACACATATAACAACTCAGGAACGGCGATGGCATAAGCTAAGGTCGTCGTTTTCACTAAATTGACCATATTATTAGTCAAGGAAGGTAAACAGACCCTAAACGCCAGTGGCAAGACAATATAGAGATAGGCTTTCGTTCGGGTATAACCCAGTGATTCAGCCGCCTCGATAGTGGATTTAGGAACGGATTCAATGCCAGAACGAAAAATTTCAATATTGAAAGCCCCTGCAAAAAATGACAAGGAGATCACAGCCCAAGTGAATGCACTAAACATAGGCTCAGGAATGCCATACTCACTTTCTCCCATAGGCAATAAAACACCGACACCGAAAAAGAAGAAATACATTTGTACCAGAGGTGGGGTATTTCTAAAGACTTGAATATAAGCCTGCATAAAGCGCTTTGTTATGGTGTGATTAGAACCTTGTAGCCAGGCACCCACTAATCCAATAATAAGACTAAAGAACAAACAGCTTAACGACAGCCAAATACTGGTTTCAATACCTTCAACAAAACGGCCTCTATCATAAGCGTCATAAAGAATAGTCAGGTTAATACCAGTCTTTTCATAAAGCTGATAAAAAGACTGAAAAAATGCTTCCATAAACCTTATCTCCCAATTAAATTTAATGAATTAAAGGCCAGTACTAACACTGACCTGGCAGGAAGATAATTATTTAAACAAGGAATGCATTTTTTCAGCAAAGGGTGTGTTTTTTAGACCATAACTGTTCTCAAGCTCAAGAATAAGGCCTGTTTTATGCCAATCAACAACGACATTGTTCATAAAATCATGAAACTCTGTCTCACCATTACGCACAGCTAAAGCCCAAGGCGCATCATCGATCGTCTCGAGTGGCATTTCGAATTTTTGACTCCATTGAGAGTCTTTTAGCTTGCTAACAATAAAGGAATCATCAAATACAAACGCAGCACAACTGCCTTGGCTTAACGCGGTTAACGCTTCAGCTGTGCCTTTAAAAGCAACAATTTTTGCACCAAATGTTTGTGCCGTCATCTTGTTGTAATAAGACCCTTGTGAACCACAGACTTTTTTACCTCTAAGGTCACCCCAAGATTTAAGCTTAAGGGACTTCCATGCCAGAACATTGGTTCCTGAAGAGTAGTAGTTAGGATCAGAAGCAAACACCACTTTGCGTCTATCAGGTTTATCCGTCATTGTGGCGATCATAAGGTCAACCTTACCTTGCGCTAAAAACTGCATGCGATTAGAACTTTGTACCGGCACTAGCTCTAACGCTACGCCCAAACGCTTAGCAACATCTTTAGCAAGATCAACTTCTAAACCCATTATTTCGCCGCTCGAATTACGGTATCCGTAAGGTTTATAATCTGCTTTTACGGCAACAACGAGAGTCCCCTTTTCTTTTATTTCATCGAGTACAGAGGCCATCACCACGGGGGACATTAAGGGTAAAGTAAGAGCAAGAATAGAAGCTGATTTGAAGATTTGTTTTATCATTATTTTTCTCCAATAAATTTATTTAATAGCAATTTAAGTTGAATAAAACCCAGAGTGACACCATCAATGACATAGGATAGTCACGTACTTTACCGTCAATCTGTTACTCGATAATTAGCTATTTAATAATCATAGACGAGATACATTATGAATTCTTATAACTAGTATTAGTGAGAACGATCGTAGAATCAGACGTTAACGAGGATTTAACAGACAGGGCGACACTTTAATCTACACAGATTAAGGATTGTTTATAAAAGCGTCAGTAGTCAAAAAGATTGGATTTCTAAGTCAGCCACTTGAATGCTGATAGGCATTATTTAATATCTGGAATCAGCATACTTCTATTTATGACGATCTTCTCACCCTTCAAGTACACTTATCGTCCATTAAGAAATGGGAAATATATCAAGGCAGCTTAGTTCAAAACCTTGTTTTTTAAGATTAATAAGAGACGTAAACAATGGTGAGGGCAAGTCATGCCAATCGAACCATTGCCAAGACAGGCATTTGCTCGGTTCATTAAGCTTAAGCTCACCACTAAAATGATCCGCTTGAATAAAGAGAGTGACATAATGTTTGCCCTCTTCATCAAAAATATCATTGGTGACAGCAACACAAGAGAGGCCAGTCACCTGTAAATTGGTTTCTTCTTCGACTTCTCTTGCTGCACAGTTTTCAAAGCTTTCACCAAATTCTAAGTGTCCACCAGGCAGGCCCCAGGTGTTTGCACCGTGGGCACCAATGCGCTGGCCTAGTAGTATTTTGCCGCCTTTGACTAACAATACACCTAAGCCCACTCTGACACTTTTATCTTGTTTGATGATACTCATATCCTAGGTTAAACCTTAGATTCATTATTAACTGGTTTCTTCTAACTTAAACAGAGCCTGATCGCTAAAAGAATGAAAAGCCAGCCAGATTATCGGTAAACACATAACCAAGGCAAAGTTTGCCATAGCCGTAAAAGGCAACACATTTATGAGTGCAACTATGACTGCTGCGCCTGTCATTTGAAAGAAGCCCAGTAACGCCGATGCCGTACCCGCTCTTTCACCAAAAGGAGCTAAGGCTCCGGCATTTGACACCGCAAAAACAAAACCAACCCCGGTACTCGATATGAAAACAGGGATCATCAAGGCCAATGGTTCAACGCTATTTTGAACCATTAACAATCCAACGCCTGCAAATAAAGCCATCAGTGATGAGATTTGGATTGCTTGTTTACGACCTATTCTATCTATTATTTTAGGGGCTGAAAAAGAGGTGATAATATTCACTAAGGCATTCGCGCCAAACCATAAGGAAAAAGCAAAAGTAGATTGCTTCATTACCACCATAAGCTGTACCGAGACCATACTAATATAGCCAATAATTATGGCCATAAAGAGCATCACCATACCCGTATGAAAGCGGAATTTAGGATTCACTAAAATCGGTTTATAACGCGCTAAACTGAAGAGCTTTTTCTGTTTAATGGTATTTTCGGGCAAGGTCTCAGGTAGTTTTAGAATCACCACAAATGCCATAATCACCGCATAGGCATACATCAATATAAAGCCTGATTGCCAACCCCACCACGCCAGTAGCATGCCACCTAACATAGGCGCCAACGCGGGAATGACACAGATTACACCATTAAGGTAACTGTAAATGCGACTTGCTTTTGCGAGGCTATAACTGTCTCTAACACCTGAAATAACACAGACAGAGATAGCACAGGCACCCAAACCTTGCAGCACTCTTGAAAACCATAATACTTCAACCACACTGGCCATAGACGCAATTAATGCACCCACAAAATACAAAGCAATACCGGATAAACCCAAGGGCTTTCGACCATATCTATCGGCTAATGGGCCTGCGATAAGTTGACCTAACCCCATGGCGGATAAATACATGGCGACGGACGCCTGTACACCGGCGACCTGAGTATTCATCGATTCTGCCATGGCTGGAATCGCGGGCAAATATACATCAATGCCTAAAGGGCCTAATAAAATGATTAATAAAAACAGGTATAGGGAGGGAGCTTGAGTCATAAAAAAACAATCCAATAAAGCGCGGTATTACAAAAAATTCGAAGAAGGCTAGTTTAGTTTGAATATAAGATGAAATATAATGATTTATTCTCCTTAACTTGTTTCCATTTTGGAATAATCCATGCAATTAGCTCAAATCGACCTTAACCTTCTTAAACTTATGTTAATTCTGTTAGAGGAAGCCAGTGTCAGCCGCGCAGCTCAAAAACTTAATTTAAGCCAATCTGCGGTCAGTAAGCAGCTAACAAAGTTACGAGATCAAGTGGGTTCAGAATTAAAGGACCCTCTTTTTATTAAAGCAGGTTCTGGCCTTAAAGCGACGGCCAAAGCACAATCTATGGAACAGCCTTTAAGGGAATGGATCAGGTTATATTGTCAAATGATGATACCTAGCCATTTTAACCCTTTAGAGGATGAAAGAGAGTTTAAAATATCCATCGCTGAAAATGCCTTCCCTGTGGTGGTGCCTAGTTTTATGCAGCCTTTGACCCAAGCAGCGCCAAAACTTAAGCTGAATATTGCTAAGACCCATTCTAAAAGCATTCAGCTGGTAGAACAGAATCAATTAGACCTACTTATCATCGCCAGGGATACCGACCCAAGAGCAGGTTACCCATGGCAAGCCAGCCATTTACCTGACCTGCCTAAAGTCGCCTTATTTGAAGATGAGAATGTCTGTTTGGTAAGACGGGACCACCCTATTTTATCCACTGACTGGAATTTAGAGAGTTTTTTAACCTTATCTAGAATCAAAATCAGTGTTGAAGAGCAGACCCGCTGGTTGCTTGATGAAGTATTATTAGCTCAAGGGAATGTCATTGCAGACCGTGCTGTTGTCGCTGATTTTCACAGTGCCGCCCTACTGACTCATCATTCAGATATGAGTATGATTTGTACCTCGGCTTTTGCCACTCAACTCTGCGAACGCTACGACCTTGAAATACTGCCCATGCCTTTTCATTTAGCGCCAGCAACCTATTTCATGTTATGGCCGCAAACCCAAGAATCAAACCCAGCTCATATTTGGTTAAGAGAGTTTATTCAAGCTAAGTGCTTAGGCATACGTCCATTAAAATAAAGCACACTATTAGGTACTAAAAAGCCGCTAACTAAGGGGAAGTTAACGGCTTTTTATCATTCTTAGCAGATTAGCAAGGCGCTAATACACTCGTACTAAACAAGTTGAGCCAATGCTGTTTCAAGTTTATCTTTTAATTCAGGATTCGTAAGCTCGCCTTTTTCAACATCAAAGTTGTCGTAAAAACTTGGCACAGACAAATCAGCTTTTACATTACCAGCAAAGTAAGGTGCAGAACCTTTTGCTTGCGCTAATACGGTCGCTGCGCCACCAGGGCCTGGAGACGTCGCTAACATCAAGGTAGGTGTTTCTTGATACACTTTCATGTCAACACGTGAAGTCCAATCAAACAGGTTTTTATAGGCTGCTGTATAAGAACCGTTGTGTTCTGCGAAAGAGATAATCAGTGCGTCTGCTGCGCCAATTTTAGCGTAAAAGTCTTTTGCTAATTGCGGTAAGCCCGATGCGTTTTCTCTATCGCTGCTGTAAATCGGCATTTCAAAATCATTAATATCAAGAACTTCCACTTCAACATCGGCTTTTTGTCCGATCAAACTAGCGGCATAAGTGGCAAGCTGTTTGTTAAGGGATTGGCTACTGTTGCTGGCGGCAAATGCTAATACTTTCATAATCTATCTCTCTTCTAATTCATTGTGACGCTGAGCACTTAAGGTGAGCAGCTGTTCGATAAAGTGATAATAGACTATCAACCCAGAATGATTAATCCATCTTTTGTACAATCATAATTTCCATTTGGCTCTTAATAAGAAAAAGGGCACACTAGGAGAAACTATTATTAAGTAGAAATCATGACCTATAACGCACAACTTTTAGACGGTATGGTGATCTTTGTAGAGGTCGTCAACAGTGGCAGCTTTACCCAAGCGGCGAATAACAGCGGCCACTCTACCTCCTATATCAGTAAGGAAATTCACAAGCTTGAATCTCGCTTAGGTTTGAGGTTGATGCATAGGACCACTCGCTCCTTAAGTCTTACCCCAGAAGGAGAAGCATATTACCAGCAGTGCACTCTGATTATCACTCAGGCTGAAGAAGCCGAGTCAGCCTTAAGTGGTCAACAGCTTGAACCTAAAGGGGATTTACGCATTAGCTGTCCCACCAGCTTTGGTTTATCTCAAATGCCTCATATTATTGCTGATTTTCTCGACCGCTATCCCCTGGTCAACCTGGATGTGGATTTAAATAATCGCAAGGTTGATATGATTACAGAGGGATATGACATTCTAGTAAGGGGTGCTCATCAACTGGATGACTCAAGTTTAATCAGTCGTAAGGTCTATTCATCCCATGCGGTCACTATCGCATCGCCCGACTATTTAGCACGTTATGGCACACCCACTCACCCAAATGAGTTGGTTAACCACCAGACAATTTCTTACTCTTATGTCAAACAACCTAACATCTGGCAGTTTGTTGATGAGGAGCAAAAACCGTTTCAAGTTCACGTGAAAAGTCGTTTATTGACCAACAACTCTGAATTAGAACTGGATCTGTGTATGGCAGGAAAAGGCATTACGCGTATGCCAAATTTCAATTTAAATGGCGAATTAGAGTCCGGTAAACTGGTGCAATTGTTTACTGATTTTGACCGACATAAAATTGATATCTATTTGATTTATCCCAGCCGTAAACACTTATCATCAAAAGTGCGCTGTTTTATTGATTTTGTCAGTGAAGCCTTAAACAAGGATCATTAACATCAGATTCTTTGATTTTTTGTCATAAAAAAGGGCCTTTCGGCCCTTTTTTAATTTTACATAGTCATAATAACTAGCTTAGTAAGTCTGACTGGGATTGAGCGCTTTTACCCTCACCCATTTTGACCTCTAACGCATCGACTCGTTGGAAACCACGAGGCAATTTCAACCCTCGTCGCCCACGCTCCCCTAGGTACTCAATTAAGTCTTTCTGGGTGAAGGACATAAAGCGCTTACCTGAATGAGCCTGCAGCAAGTCGTCCCCTAAAACACTGGCTATTGCCACCACAAATTCCTCATGGCTGGCAGCTCTGGATGCTTGAATGCTAATCATCTTATTACCTTTGCCTTTCGACATTTGCGGTAATGAGTCGGCCTTGAAAGCAAGCATACGCCCTTCATTCGAGGTCACCACTATATGGCATTTAGCCGGATCAGACACATTGATTGGATTAAGAACTTTCGCCGAGGTTGGTAAGGTCAACGTGGCCTTACCTGCTTTATTCTTAGCGTGTAAGTCTCCTAGCTTGGCAATAAAACCATAACCTGCATCACTGGCAATCAGATAGAAGGTATTATCTGTATCTAACATAGCGGCCACTATGCTCACCCCCTTATCCATGGTAATGCGACCCGTAATGGGTTCGCCCTGTCCTCTTGCTGAGGGTAAGGTATGGGCCTTAAGAGAATAACTTCGTCCATTTGACGCTAACAATACAAGGGTCTGATTACTGCGCCCCTTACAAGCAATCGAGAATTCATCTCCCGACTTATAGTTAAGTGCAAGAGCGTCAACATCGTGGCCTTTCGCCGCACGTATCCAGCCTTGCTTAGAGATCACCACGGTCACAGGATCGTTAGACAATAAGTCTTCTTCACTAAAGGCTTGGGACTCTTTACGTGACACTATCGGCGTACGTCTTTCGTCACCATGAGCATCAATGGCTTCTTGAATTTCTTGGGTGATCAATTTTTTAAGTTTACGGTCAGAGCTTAAAAGTGCTTCTAATTCTTTACGCTCTTTTTCTAACTCATCTTGCTCGCCCTTGATACGCATTTCTTCAAGCTTGGCAAGGTGACGTAATTTTAATTCTAAAATGGCTTCGGCTTGAATATCAGTTAAACCAAAACGCGCCATCAATTCAATTTTTGGCTTCTCTTCATTACGAATGATCTCAATGACTTCATCGATATTTAAAAAGGCGACTAATAAACCTTCTAAGATATGCAGTCGATTAAGTACCTTATCCAACCTGAACTGAAGACGTTTACGCACCACATCAATTCTAAATGTTAGCCATTCAGTTAAAAAAGGCTTTAGCCCTCTGACATGGGGTAAACCGTCAAGACCAATGACGTTCATATTGACTCGATAAGAGCGTTCAAGGTCTGTCGAGGCAAACAAGTGAGTCATCACAGCGTCAATATCAATACGATTTGATTTTGGCACTATCACTAAGCGAGTGGGATTTTCATGATCAGACTCATCACGTAAATCCACTATCATAGGCAGTTTTTTAGCCTGCATCTGAGCCGCTATTTGCTCTAATATTTTCGAACCAGACGCATAATGAGGCAACTCGGTGACAACAATATCACCCTCTTCCATCTCATAACGCGCACGGGCTTTGATTTGCCCTTTACCGGTTTCATATAGCTTTTTAATATCAGCACGGGGGGTCGTGATCTCACCACCGGTGGGATAATCCGGCCCTTGTACAAACTCCATTAAATCATCAAGGTCTGCTTTGGGATTATTAAGCAGGTGAATACAAGCGTTACCTATCTCAGTAAGATTGTGAGGTGGTACATCTGTTGCCATACCAACCGCAATCCCTGTGGTACCGTTTAATAACAGATTCGGCAATCTGGCAGGTAATACCTTAGGTTCTTTTAAGGTGCCATCAAAGTTAGGCGACCAATCAACCGTCCCTTGGGAAACTTCACGTAATAGAATATCCGCATATTTAGACAAGCGAGATTCGGTATATCGCATAGCGGCAAAAGATTTTGGATCATCCGGCGCACCCCAGTTACCCTGTCCATCGACCAAGGGGTAACGGTAGGAAAAAGGCTGAGCCATAAGCACCATAGCTTCATAACAAGCACTATCGCCGTGGGGATGAAACTTACCTAATACATCACCAACCGTACGAGCAGACTTTTTATATTTAGCCGTTGCTTTAAGGCCCAGTTCGCTCATGGCATACACAATACGTCTTTGTACGGGTTTTAAACCATCTCCAATATGGGGCAATGCCCTATCAAGGATGACGTACATGGAATAGTTTAAATAGGCTTTCTCTGTGTATTCCTGCAGGGACTGTGTTTCGTTCTGCTCGAAATTTGACAACTCGCTCAAGAATAATTCCTTCTTACAAAATTTGGCCAGCACTTAGTAACGACTAAGACTCTGCTTCCCTAATCTTAATTAGGATGAAAAATATGGGCTCTACTATAAAGAATTGCGAGCAATGCTCGCAACTTTATCGACGGGTTATTGCCAAATTAATAGTATTGCAAGGTAAATTACAAAGTCACTGGTTAGAATTTCAGCACTTTTACCCTTAGTTGTTCCCCACTTAGCTGGTTAGCATTGATTTTTGGCGTCAACAAATTGAAAATAAGTCATACTAAATTAATCTTGGTTTAAGGAAACGTCATGAGTTTATCAAGCTTGCCAGATACTGTTTTTCCAAGGCCCTTCCATGCCCTTGGAAAAGAGAGTAGAAGGCGAATCTTATGTGATGAAGATCACTTTAGAATCTATCACGAGAGCTTGATTCAAAATGAACAGCATAGCCGTTTCTATCACTTCCCCAATGATGCGTTTATTTTCGTACTTGAAGGGCAAGGCTATTTGAGTGGTTCCAAAACAAGTCTGGCGCTTAATCAATATCAAGGCTGTTGGATTAGCCCTGATCAAATTCATAAATTGGTCTTATTATCGCCCCATTTAGAGCTAATTGTGATTGCCTATCAAGGTAATTTAGCGCCCTGTGCAGCACCCTATTATGATGTTAATCAAGCGAACGACAGCCTAAAAGAAAAAAACACAATCATTGCTCGACAGCAAATTAGCCACAGGGAGAGCCTAAGCATAGTGCTTGAAACTTACCCTGCTAAACAGGCTGAACATCTACATTACCATAGACAGTCTGATCAGTTTATTATGGCACTAGAGGGTGAATTTTATTTAAAGCGGGATAACACTCATATCACGATTGATACCTACGACTGGGCATTAGTGACGCCAAAACAAAGGCATCGACTGAAAAATGAGAGTTCAAAAGAAAGCCTTTGCCTTAGTATTTACAGTCCACCACCGACGAAAGACAGGGTATTAGTACTCACAAAAAAATAACTCGCTAGCTTACTTTGGGACGCATCACTAATGCACTCAAGATGTGATCTTCCCATTGGCCGGCAATTTTCAGATAATCCTTTGCCTTGCCTTCCTCAATAAAACCCAAGCGTTTTAACACAGCACCACTGGCGTGATTGTGCGGCATATAGTTGGCCATGAATCGGCTTATATTTTGTTCCTTATGCATATATTCAATACCGGCCGTAAGAGCCTCATGCATTAGTCCCTTTTTTTGTTCTGACTCGGCCAGACTATAACCCAGATAACACGCTTGGAAGATACCTTGGACCAAGTTAGAAAAATTACAATATCCTAGAATTTTTGTTTGCTCAGGGTTGAGGAAAAAAAAAGCAAAACCTTGATGCTGCAAAAAATCTTTACGACTTTGTTTGATTCTTTGGACACAGGTTTCAAGTTCATAATAGGTATCATGACGAGAAGGTTCCCAGGCACTAAAGAATCGACGATTCTGACACACATAATCATGTAATAAAGGCGCTTGCTCAGGCTCAAGAATCTTTAACACGCCTCTCGTTGTTCTGATATCAGGGTAGCGAGTGGGGACTAAACCTAGTTGTTGTGACTTAAACTCTTTATGCTCTAACACTTGAACAATACGCAACTGATACGCTTCAAACCAAAAACTCTCACCCAAATTAAATACTCGAGTATTGAGCGAGTGCTCCTGCCAGGCATTAATTGAATCTAGATCTTGCCAGTAAGAAATATGGATATTCTCTTCGTCTTCGGTTTGCTCAATCCCTAAAAACCCTTTTTGTTGTGCGGCTACTCGCATCATTTTATCCATCATGATTTCAAAAGCAGCGTGGGCTGAATTAAGTCTCACCGTCAAAATTACGGCATAGTAGGGTAACTCAACAGATTCACTAAACATCAAGCGATTTCCTTATATGCTTTTAGATCACTATACTTGGGGTTAAGTGTGACTAGTTTTTCCAAAACCCACAGATCTTCTGACGAAATTTTAACGTATCGTCAGACGCTTTCATACTTTGCCTGCATTGGTTAGCGGCTTTCGCCCCTACCTTTTCTTCAAACAGATCGACAATGGCTAATATATACTCAGCTGACATTTCAGGGTGCCCTTGTGTCGTTAACACCTGCTGCTGATAACGAGTAACGTAATAAGGACAAAACTCACTGCTCGCGAGCACCTCAAAACCCTGAGGCAAGCTAGTGACTTGATCCTGATGAAAGCTCAACAATACTAATGACTCGCTATCTTGATGCCACTTATTTTGATAATGCCCTATCCCCCAACCCTTATCAGATTGTGACACCTGCCCCCCTAATGCCATGGCGATAGCTTGATGTCCAAAGCAGATACCCACTAGCTTTTTCTTTGCTTCAAAGACCTGTTTAATCGTAGAGAACAATGGCGCTAGCCAACTATGACCTTCGTATACCCCGTGCTTGCTACCCGAAACAATAAAACCATCATAGTCCTCAATACTGGGTAAATAACCAGCACCACTTTCTGTGTATAAATAAACAGGAAAGACATCTAATTCATCCTCTTTATTTACCAAATGTTGGAACATATCCTGGTAGTGTCCGAACTCATCATGCAGTTTTTCGCTGATATCATCACACAGTAATAATGCTATTTTCATTGTTTATCCTATTACATAAGGTAGCGTTTTTTTACCCTAAGGATTTAAACCGAAGAAAGTTCATAAAAAAAACGCGCTAAATCAGAAGTTTGTCTATAGTTAAATGTGACAGGTAATTATGGCTTTTGATTTGAAACCATTACTTTACTGCCACTGGTGTTATATAGCTCAGTCGGAGCAGGTCCATACCGTAGGACTCAATCAAAAGATTAACAAAAGTGCAGTATCACTTGAAGGACTGTCAGGCAATACAGTTTCTGTATTGCGTATCAAATCGAATACCATTTCCCCCTTTAATGGTATTCTCGTAGTAGATTCTTAGCCCGTGTTCTGCACGGGCTTTTTTTTGCGAGCAGCAAAATAAAATGTGTATCAAAGCCAAATGCTAACAAGCCTTTGCCTCTAACCCAATACCTACTAAGGCGTACTTTGTTTTCACTCAGCAGCCTCCCAGTAATAGCACCCTATTAAGAAGTGAGGTAGGTATAACCTTTCAACACCTGCTTACATTTAGTCAATAAATTGATTTGCTCATGCTGGGATAATTTACTTGCTGCTATTTTTTCTTGGTAGCGATCAACCAATTCATTTTCGTTGTAACTCACGTAACGCAACACATCTTGAACCCTATCACCCATCAACACATGATCAATACTAAAGCCCTCATCACTGAGATAGACATCGACGGAACTAGTATCACCAAAGAGGTTGTGCAGATCACCTAATGTTTCTTGATAAGCGCCCACCAAAAAGAAACCAAATAAATAATCATCATTGTCTTTTGGTGGTGGCGGTAGCGGTAGGCTTGACTCAAGCCCTTGTCCGTCCACATAACGGTTCAAACACCCATCAGAATCACAGGTAATATCTTGAATCTTTCCTCTAAACGAAGGTGCCTTGTGTAGACCTTGTAATGGCAGAACAGGAAAAACCTGATCAATTCCCCAAGCATCTGGCATAGACTGGAAGACAGACAGGTTAACAAATACCTTTTGCGCTAATCTATCATTGAGCTCATCAACAATGGCCCTGTGACCGCGATTTCGATTATCAAGTTTCGGTAAGAGTAAACGACAGGCAGCGGTAAATAAATTCTCAGCCTGAGCTCTTTGCATCAGCCCTAATTGCCCATGGCTATATAAAGAAAGCACCTCATTAAAGTCATCCCAAAGGTCATGGTAGAGTTCGACCAAGGAGCGCTTATCTTCAACTTTTTCTTCTAAGGCTTGTAACGACTCCCACAGCCTTTGAATAACGGCTTGAGAATCCTCCTTCGGCGGCTGGGGGGTAATCGGTTCTTCACCATGGGAAAAGACATTGGTAATCATCATCGCATGATGAGCGGTCACCGCTCTACCCGACTCAGAGATCAAATTTGGATGAGGTAGGTCGTGCTGCATACACACATTATGAAACGCAAACACGACATTATTAGCGTATTCACTAATACTATAATTAGCTGAATAGGCACTTTGACAACGGGTACCTTCATAGTCAACACCTAGCCCACCACCCACATCAACCCATTGCACCTTAGCGCCCAAAGCATGTAACTCGGCATAATAGCGAGCACACTCTTTTAAACTGTTTTGAATATCGCGAATTCGGGTAATCTGAGAGCCTAGGTGAAAGTGAATGAGCTCAAGACAATGCAACATGCCCTGTTCACGCAAGCTTTCAATCGCGCGCATTAGCTGTGACGTGGTGAGACCAAACTTTGATTTGTCACCGCCACTGTTATCCCAATGAGTGGTGCAAGTAGAGGCAAGTTTAATACGAATACCTATTCTAGGCTGTACAGATAAACGCTCAGCTTCCTCAAGGATCCAGGTCAATTCATGAATTTTCTCAACCACTATAAACACTTTGTGGCCCATCTTTTCTGCCATTAAAGCAAGATGGATAAACTCCTTATCTTTATAACCATTGCAGACAATGACACCGTCTGGACTTTGATGCATCGCCAGCACTGCCATTAACTCGGGCTTGCTACCGGCTTCTAAGCCCACTGATAAGGGGTTATCTTTTTGAAAACCAGTAATCTCTTCTACCACACGACGCTGTTGGTTTACCTTAATAGGATAAACAATAGAATAGTCACCTTGGTATTGATAAAACTCAATCGCTTCATAAAAGGAACTGGTGATCTTGCTAATGCGTGAATGCAAGATGTTAGGGAAACGTACCAAGGTCGGAAAAGGAATGTCTTTTTCTTTTAAAGACGCAGCCAACTTGGTCAAATCGATGCTTTGCGTCCTATCAGGTCGCGCCTCGACATTCCCTTTTTCATTTATCGAAAAAAAACCACCGCTCCAATGCTTAACATTGTAGAGCTCGATTGAGTCTTTTACAGACCAAGTTGTCATGGTGTCTCCTTAAAACAGACACATCCTGTTATTCCTGTTTGCACAGGCAGGAAAAGAGAAAAAAGGCCGATGTCAGGGTAAAACCACAACATCAGCCTATCTTATTTGTACTAAACCCGTTTAAAAACTAGATTGCGTCGATAACATATTGCGGCAGTGCAAAAGACGCCTGGTGTAACTCAGGGGTATAAAAGCGAGTCTTAAAGCCTGCTTCATCAAATCGTGCTCTGATAACCGCTGCATCTTGTGTTCTTAGGGCGCTATTATCCGTTGCCCATGCAAATGTCATTATGCCGCCAACATAAGTAGGAACCGCCGCTGAGTAAAAAGATTGATCAGCAAAATAAGGTTTCAAACGCTGTGCTGTGGTAGTGACTTCTTCAATCTGCATAAAGCTCACACCATTTTGGGCAACAAAAACACCACCCGGTGTTAAACAACGTTTACATCCCTCATAGAAACGTGAGCTAAATAACACTTCACCAGGACCGATAGGATCGGTGCAGTCAGAAATAATGACATCATATTTATCATTTGTTTCATTCACATAATTAACGCCATCAGCGATAACTACTTTGGTTTTTTCATGCTCATAAGCACCGGCTGAGTGATTCGGTAAATACTTAGTACACATATCAACAACGGCTTGGTCAATTTCAACCTGAGTAACCTGCTCTACACCAGGATGACGTAATACTTCACGTAACATACCACCATCACCGCCTCCGATAATCAAAACGCGTTTAGCATTACCGTGAGCAAACATAGGTACGTGTGCCATCATTTCATGATAAACAAATTCATCACGTTCCGTTGTCTGGATCACACCATCCAATGCCATAATACGACCAAACTGACTATTATTAAAAATCACTAAATGCTGGTGATCGGTATCAATTTCAAATAATACTTCATCCACTTCAAAGCTTTGGCCGTAACCGTCATGAAGGGCTTCTGTTAATAGTCGTTTCGTCATAGTCTTCTCCAGCGCAAATCAGGTCAATTTTATCGAGCCTGATGCCAATGCCTTTTAGCAGGCAAATTTAATTTCTAATGATGAAAAAAGGGAACCTAATGGCCCCCTTTTTTGGATGTTTCTTTATGCAAGAATATTAAGAATGTATATATCTAAAATATTCTGTCATAGCAAGATTTTTTACAATTTGAATAAAATAATCTTAAGAAACGTGTTCCCCATGTGCTTGTTTGTCTGCATGGTAAGAAGAGCGTACAAGTGGACCACAAGCAGCATGTTTGAAGCCAAGCTCTTTTGCTACAACTTCATAACGTGCAAACTCTTCTGGCGGTACAAAACGCGCCATTGGGAAGTGATGCTTAGACGGTTGCAAATATTGACCTATGGTCAGCATATCAACACCATGGCTACGCAAATCCTTCATCACTTGAACGATTTCATCAAACTCTTCACCCATACCGACCATCAAACCGGATTTAGTCGGAACGTCAGGACAACGATCTTTGAATTTCTTCAGTAAATCCAATGACCATTGATAATCAGAACCTGGGCGTACTTGACGGTACAAACGTGGAATAGATTCAAGGTTATGGTTAAATACATCAGGTGGCGCAAGCTCAAGAATGTCTAATGCTTTATCCATGCGACCACGGAAATCAGGCACTAATGTCTCAATTTCAATGTTAGGGGATTCTTTACGCGTTTCATTAATACATTCAATAAAATGTTGAGCGCCGCCATCTTTCAGGTCATCTCGGTCAACAGAGGTGATAACCACATATTTAAGCTTCATATCACGAATAGCTGCAGCCAAATTTTTTGGCTCATCTGGACTTAATGCGTTTGGACGACCATGTGCAACATCACAAAACGGACAGCGTCGTGTACAAATTTCACCCATAATCATAAAGGTGGCGGTACCATTACTAAAGCACTCGCCTAAGTTAGGGCAATTTGCTTCTTCGCATACAGAAGCTAATTTATGGTCGCGAAGTGTCTTTTTAATACGTGCAATTTCCGGTGAAGACGGCATTCTGACACGTAACCAATCAGGTTTACGTGGAATTTCTTCAGTTGGAATTACCTTCACAGGAATACGGGCCATTTTTTCAGCACCACGTAATTTCTCACCTTGTACAACGCGTTTTACTTGTGTAGTCATTTCTTAATTCCACCCTTGTTGGATAGCCGGACTTGGGTGTCCGAGCAGCTCAGCTAACTGATGCGCTAACTGAACGACAACGTGCGAAAACATCACATTGTTGTTGAGATGTTTCATATCTACCATTTGTAAACCCTGGTAGCCACACGGATTAATACGGTCAAAAGGGGAAAGGTCCATATCCACATTTAAAGCTAATCCATGAAAGGAGCACCCTCGCCTTACTCTTAGCCCTAATGACGCTATTTTATTTTCATTAACATAAACACCTGGAGCATCCTTTTTAGGATAGGCGTCGATATCATTTTGTTTTAGCGTATTTACCACAGAATTTTCTAATAGAGTAACTAGATCACGAACCCCTATTTTTGCTCGTTTCAAGTCCACCATAACATAGGCTATTAATTGGCCTGGGCCATGGTAGGTAACTTGACCGCCTCGATCAACTTGAACGACAGGAATATTACCGGGCGCTAATAAGTGCTCAGCTTTACCTGCCTGACCTTGAGTAAAAATTTGTGGATGCTGTAACAACCAAATTTCATCAGCTACGCTTTTATCACGCGTCTGAGTCAATTCTTTCATCTTTTCCCATGTATCACTGTAATCAACAACGCCAAGGTCACGACAAATTAATTTCGACATTAGATAACCATCTTTACGGCAGCATGTGCCATTAAATCTTTATGCAAAGCGGCAAGCTGGGGCTCACCGGTTGCAAGAATACGATAAGTGAAGCTGATAAAACGTGCTTTGGAAGAACGTTTGCTTGTTACCATATCTTCAGTCACCTCAGGTGCATGCTTTTGCACACACTCTGTGACCTCTTCTAAAATATTTTCTGCATCGAGTGCAACGACTTTAACCATGTAATTCTCACATGGAAATACAATTTTGACCGCCTCTTCTGAGACGTCTACTGCATTTTCACCGTCGGTTTTAATAAGTGCCATATCGTTTACTCAGTACCACTTAAAACAAATTCATAAAGAATAGTTTTATGCTATCAATTAAGCGTTTAAAGAAACCGCCTTCTGCTACATCTTCAAGAGCGACAACATCACGTTCTAAGATAATGCCATCATCACCTGTTACAACAATTTTACCCAGTATATCACCAGCACTAATAGGTGCCTTGATAGTTGGTGAAATCTCTAAGGTCGCTGGAATCGCATCTGCTTGGCGACGAGGAATCGTCACTAATACATCGTCTACAAAACCGATTTTGACGGTTTCAGTAGCACCACCCCAAACTTTACTTTCATTAATAACCTGACCACGGCTATAAAGCTTGCGTGTTTCATAATAACGGAAGCCATAATTAAGCAGTTTCTGAGTCTCGTTTGCACGCGCTTCATCACTCTTAGTGCCCATAACCACAGAAATAAGACGGGTACCATTACGTACTGCAGAGGCAGCTAAACAGAAACCAGCCGCTTCAGTATGACCTGTCTTTAAACCGTCTACGGTTTTATCACGCCACAATAATTTATTACGGTTTGGTTGGCGGATATCGTTATAGGTAAAGTATTTCTCAGAATACATAGGATAACTATCTGGGAACTGTATGATCTTAGCGCGTGACAACACAGCAAGGTCATAAGCACTTGAATAATGACCTTCTGCTGGATAACCCGTTGAGTTAACAAAATGGGAGTTATTCATACCTAACAGTTGTGCATGTTGATTCATCAAATCAGCAAACGCACCTTCACTGCCAGCAATGTGTTCAGAAACAGCAACACTGGCATCATTACCGGATTGTATGATAATGCCACGCATAAGGTCTTCTAACTTAACCCTAGTACCTTCTCGTATGAACATACGAGAACCTTCCATGCGCCACGCTTTCTCACTGATTCTAACCATTTCGTCTAATGCAATATTGCCACGATTAAGTTCATAATCGACAATATAAGCCGTCATTAGCTTCGTTAGACTGGCAGGGGGATATTCTTTTTTGGCGTTATGTTCAACAAGCACTTCACCTGTATAAGCATCTAACAGTATATAACTGGTTGCCGATAGCTGAGGTGGCGCTGGAATTAATGTCGGTGCTGCGTAAACCGATGAGACTAAGCTCACCATCAGTACGGCAAATAAAATAAATGGTCGTTTCATATCCAATTTTGTGCTTTCCAAAGAATGAAGTGAGAATGATACTAGAGGCCTTAATCAATCTCTAGCCTGAATCAACATTAAGGGGTTAGATTTACTCTAACCGGTTTACTGAATCCTTGCTCAAGTAACTTGTTACTCCAAGCATTCAAATCTTGTGCATTCGCAAACGGTCCTACCATGACTTTAAACAGTGACCCTGTTTGCTCACTAACAAAAACACCGATACTGGTATCGAACTCTTCCAATAACTTTTGCTTTAACGCTTGTGCTGAGGTGGCTTTACTATAAGCACCCATTTGTAAATGGGTGAAGCTCATCTCACTTTTAACCGTCACAGGTGCCGCTATCGCGACGGGTGTTACCACCTTAGTTTTTACCACGGGCGCCTGATAGGAACTGCCTTTTGGCGGTGTAATGGCTTCTATCTTAACCCTCGCTAACCCTTTAGTGTGATAATCCAACTTCACCGCTGCAGCATAGGACAAATCGATAATGCGCTTACTGTGAAATGGCCCTCTATCATTTACCCTAACAATGACATTTTTACCATTATCCAAGTTCGTTACCTTAAGGTAAGTCGGCAAGGGAAGATTCTTATGGGCCGCTGAATAATTGTACATGTCATAAGTTTCACCATTAGAGGTGGTATGTCCATGAAATTTCTTGCCGTACCATGAAGCCGTACCTGATTGCACAAACCCTTTAGCCGAATCCATTACATTATAAGATTCACCCCACACCTCATAAGGACTCTTATTTCCACCGCGGCTCTTAGCTTCCCATTTTGGGGTTAACTCTGGCAACAACTCAGTATTAACCGTGTCTGCTGGTGCCGTATCTTGCAATTGGGTATACCGACCACCGCCCGTGGCTTTATCATATTCAGCCTGAGTCATATTTGATGGGGCACTACTGCTAGAGCTGCTAGTTTTGGATACATTATTATTCCAAAGCGTTTGAGTATTACTACAGCCAGCCAAAAATGCAGCTGCTCCCGTAATAAGGAGTATTTTTTTCATTAGAGGCGAATCTCCTTGGCTAACTCTAGAACAGCCATTGAATATCGACGGCTTGGGTTATAACGCATGATGACAAAGAAGTTCTCATCCGCTAGCCAGTAATTATATTTAGCATCACCCACTTGCAGACCAATTAACCCAGTTTGGTTACTAAGTTGAGCAATCTCTTTTCCAATCCCAATAGCTTGCCACTCAGAAAGTGATTTAGCAGGCTTTCTTCCCTTATTAATCCATTGCTGCCATGACGCTTTGCTTGCTTCCTGGGTAGATGTTTCGACAATCACGCCTCTATCATCCTGCCAACCGTGATGACGTAAATAATTCGCTACACTGCCTATCGCATCCGGCACGGATGACCAAAGGTCGACGCTTCCGTCTTCATCGAAATCAACGGCCAATTTTCTGTAATTTGAAGGCATGAATTGCACCATACCCAAAGCACCTGAATAGGAGCCCTTGGTATTGCCAATCTGCCATTGATTGTCTCGCACTAATAAAAGATACGCTTCTAATTCAGATTGAAAATACTCAGCACGTCTTGGGTAATCAAAAGCCAAGGTAGCCAGAGAGGTAAATACATCCTTTTTACCCGTAATACGGCCATAGAAAGTTTCTACGCCAATCAAAGCTACAATAATTTCTGGGTTAACACCGTATTCCTGCTGCGCTTTTTCCAACCATTTCTGATTCTTTTTGATAAAACGCTTACCTTCACGAATACGGCTGCGCTCTACAAAACGCGTACGATATTTGTAGTAAGGCGTAATTACTTCAGGTTGATTATTAGATTTTGAAATGGTTTTTTTACGGGCCTGGATTTTAGCAAACGCAGCTTGTAACAGATCTTCATCATATTGGTGAGACTGAACCATTTTCTTAATAAAATCCTGCACATCAGACTTCGCCGCATAGGAGGTTTTATAGTCTTGAGATGTTTCATGCAGACGTTGGCTCAAATCTTTATGTTTGCCTGTTTGGCGCTTTTCGCTATCTAATAAGGCTAACGTTTGTACGCCATTAGTAGCCATCTCGTTTTCTGGTGTTGTCACTTGCGCCTGTAGGCTGTCCTGAGAACAGGCGGACAATAAATAGGCCATACCAATAATTAATAAGGGTCTCATCATTTTCTCGCTCTTTTATGAGTGTGAATGGACATCAATATCCCAAACGTAGACATAATGGTAATAATGGATGTGCCGCCATAACTCACCAAAGGCAAGGGCACTCCAACAACAGGCAAAATCCCTGACACCATCCCTATATTGACAAAAATATAGACAAAGAAAGTCAGGATTAAACTGCCCGCTAACAATCTAGCATAATTATCTTCTGCAAAGGCGGCGATATATAAACCACGGGCAATAATTAACAAATACCCAGTCAATAACAACAAACAGCCAAACAAACCGAACTCTTCTGCTAATACCGCGATAATAAAGTCAGTATGACTCTCTGGTAAAAATTCAAGCTGGGCTTGGGTACCACCAAGAAAGCCTTTACCTTCTAAACCACCTGAACCAATCGCTGTTTTCGATTGAATAATATTCCAGCCCGAACCTAAGGGGTCACTTTCAGGGTCGATAAAAGTTAACACCCTTTGCTTTTGGTAAGCATGCATGACTTGCCAAAGTAAGAAGCCTGCCACAGGCGCAGACAATGCCGCTCCTATAATATAACGCCAACTTAATCCCGCTAAGAACAAGGCAAAAATACCGGACACACCAACCAATAAGGAGGTGCCCAAATCGGGCTGTTTGGCAATCACTAATACGGGCACCACCACCATCATAAGCACCACACTAATATGCTTGAATTTGGGCGGTAAATGACGGTTAGAGAAATACCAAGCAACAGCCATTGGCATAACCACTTTCATGAGTTCAGAGGGTTGAAAACGCCCTAGTCCTGGAATATCCAACCATCGCTGGGCACCTTTAGCCCCGACGCCAAAAAAAAGCACCATCACCAATAACGAAAATACGCCAAGGTATAAAAGGGGTGATAATCGTCTAAAGAATTTAGGCGGCACTTGCGCCAAAATCAAACAGGCAGCAAAACCAAGAGACAGCCTAACAGCCTGCCTTTCAACCATAGCGACATCTTGCCCTGACGCTGAATAGAGGATAATCAAACCACCGCCACTGACGATCATAAGGGAGACGACTAAAAAAAAGTCTATATGAAGATCGCTCCAAAACTTTGCGTTACTAAAGGCTCTTAGTTGAGCATAAAAACCTTTATTCATTAGAGCCGACCTTTAAATAATTGTATTTGCGAGGATATTTACCTAAAAGATAGGCATCAAAAAGCTTTTTCGATAAATCGGCGGGTTTAGAACTACTGCCACCATTTTCAAAGATGGCAAAAATAGCAATATCTGGTTTTTCTGACGGGGCAAAACCGATGAACAAAGCATGATCATGCAGCTTTTTAGCCAACTTATCAGCCTCGTACTCTTCATCTTCTTGTAAACTAAATACCTGCCCTGTCCCCGTTTTACCGGCAATAGTGTAACTTGTTCCCTGTAAACGGCGGGCAGTACCATTACCATCAGAGATAACTTTTTTCATGGCATTGACCATGCGCTGCCAATCACCTTCTCTTCTTATATTAATTTTTTTAGAAGTGACCTTATCCTCGGGCCATTCAATTAACTCACCATTGAGTGTTTTAGCCATTCTAGGTGCAAACCACTGTCCTCGGTTCGCTAGGACTGTCGTTGCGGTCGCTATTTGCAAAGGCGTTGCCACCATAAACCCTTGACCTATGCCCACATTAACTGAGTCACCCGCATACCAAGATTCACCATACTTGGCTTTTTTCCATTGTTTGGACGGTAATAACCCTGCATTTTCCCCATACAGGTCCAACATACTTTTTTGACCAAAACCAAAGCCAGATAAAAAATTATAAATGGGCGTAATGCCCATTTTATGAGCCAACTGGTAATAATAAGTATCGACAGATTCTATAATGGAATGTTCAAGGTTAATCCAGCCGTGTCCGCCTTTTTTCCAGTCACGATACCGACGCCCATCAGGATTAATCTGATAAGATCCTGAGGCATAGTAACGCTCTGTCCACGAGGAGAATTTATTCTCCAGACCCGCCAGAGCCATAAAAGGTTTAATCGTAGAAGCAGGAGGATAACCACCACGCAAAGCGCGGTTAAAAAGAGGTAATTCAGGTGAGTTTCTTAAGGCACTGTATTCCTTAACAGTAATCCCTCGTACAAACATATTTGAGTCGAAACCAGGTTTACTGACAAAGGCGAGAATACCACCCGTTTTAGGGTCCATAGCAATGACTGAGCCCGTATATTCACCTAATAAGTCATAGGCATATTGCTGTAGCCTTGCATCAAGATGGAGCTGAATCGCTTTACCAGGCACAGGATTTTGCCGCTCAACTTCCGACATAATACGTCCACGAGCACTCACCTCTACCTTACTAAAACCAGGGTAACCGTGTAATTCTTCTTCGTAAAATCGTTCAATGCCAGACTTACCTAAAAACAAAGAACCTTGATAGCGTTGTTTATCAACTTTTTCTAAATCTTTGCTATTGATGCGACCAACATAACCAATTGCATGAGAAAAAGCCTCACCGTAGGGATAATAACGAGTCAATTGCGCTTCTACTTTTACGCCATCCCATTTATAAAGATCAACGGAAAGTTTGGCCCAAGCTTTATCAGTTAGATGAGATTTTAAGGTAATGGATTGATAGGGGCGACGGTAGGCTTTACGACTTTGATTAAAGTCATCCCACTCTTCATCAGTGATTTCGATAACATCAGCCAATTCTTGGCGTAATGCGTCTAAATCTTTAACCCGTTCTGGGACTATGGTTAAACTGTGAATTGGTCGATTATCAGCCAGTACGAGACCATTACGGTCATAAATCAAACCGCGAGATGGCGGCTCTGTGACTAACTTTAAACGATTTTGATCCGCTTTAGTCTGATAACGTTCAAACTCAAACACTTGTAAGTAAAAAAGGCGACTAACCAAAACCACCATCAATATCATCACAAAAATAGCCGCATAAACAATACGACGCTGCGTGAGAGATTGTTCTAATTTATAATTTCTAAAGTACTTTTGACCAGCATCCATACCGAACTAGTTACCTATGATACGGGTGATTATTCATAAGCGTCCAAGCACGATAGATCTGCTCTGCTAAAATAACGCGGACAATAGGGTGAGGCAAGGTAAGCTTGGATAAAGACCACAACCTGTCCGCTTTAGCACTGCACCTTGGATCAAGGCCATCAGGACCACCTACCAACAAACTGATATTATAGCCTTCCATACGCCAATGTTCAGACTGTTCAGCTAACTGCTCTGTTGACCACTCTTTACCCAGAACCTCCATCGCAATCACCCTGTCATTTGCAGGAATAGCATCCAACATAGCATCACCTTCTTTACGAATGGCTTTCGCTATATCGGTATTCTTCCCTCTTGGTGACATGGGAATCTCTACTAATTCCAAACTAAAGTCTTTGGGTAAACGCTTACTGTAATCAGTAAAGCCGTCGGTAATCCATTTAGGCATTTTAGTGCCTACAGCAATGAGCTTTATTCTCATTTAAAGATTTCACCTTATTTAAACTGACAATACATTCAGATAATTTTAACAATGAGGTTCGGGTAATCAGGGTAACTATCGTGACAAAAAACTAGATATTTTCTGGTTTAATATCCCATAATTTTTCTAAATCATAAAAAGCACGCGCTTCTTCTGTCATAACATGAACAACCACGTCATACAGATCAACCAGTACCCAATCATTACCCATAGCGCGGCCTTCTGAACCTAATGGTTGTAGACCATTTTGCTTAAGGGTATTAATGACGTTTTGGCCCAGTGCATTTACGTGACGCTTTGACGTACCGCTACAGATGACCATGTAGTCCATCATATCAGTATGTGATTTAACGTTTAGTACTGTGATTTTGTCACCTTTAACATCTTTTAAGGCTTCGACAGCAAGCTCTAAAATTTGATCATTTGTGATTTGTGTATCGCTCATAAAGTTCTGTATTCCTATTGATAAAGTGTGTGCTGGTCAATATATGCATGTACGGATTCAGGCAACAAATAAGCAATCGACTTATTGTGCTCACATAACGAACGTATCATGCTTGATGAAATTCCTAGTGCAGTCAGGGTTTCCATATGAATTTTGCCAGCGGGAGCGGATTGTAACTCAGCCGTCGATTGAGCACGACTCTTTTCAACCAACTCTTGCAATTCGATACCAAATTCTGGGTGCCATCCGGGTCTTGAGACAACAAGAATATGAGCATAGTTCAAAATTCTTTGCCATTGATGCCATCGCGGTAACGAAATAAAGCTATCCATACCGACAACCATGGTGATTGAAACATCTGGACCAAGCTCATTTCTCAGCTCAATCAAGGTATCTATGGTGTAACTCGGGCCGGTACGCTGAATTTCTCTCTCATCAACCAGTAAATTAGGATGACTTTGCACAGCAAGAGAAACCATGTCTAATCTTTGCTTGGCACTGATTGAAGGATGTGACTTGTGAACAGGTTTAAAACAAGGCACTAATCGCAATTGCGTAAAATGAAAACGGTCGACTATGTCGACCGCTGTTCGCAAATGACCATTATGGATAGGATCAAATGTCCCACCCATAATGGCTACACTGATACGTTTTTCAGCATTATTGTTTTTTGCATTAAGCTTTTCTACTTTAGAATTCGCCAACTTAATTATCTCGGGTATGACCGTCACCTAAGACTACATACTTTTGACTGGTTAAGCCGTTTAATCCCACAGGTCCACGAGCATGAATTTTATCGGTTGAGATACCAATTTCTGCGCCAAGACCGTATTCAAACCCATCCGCAAACGCCGTTGAGGCATTCACCATGACAGAAGACGAATCTACTTCTGTCATAAAAACACGGGTTTTAGAATAATTTTGAGAGACAATCGCATCCGAATGATGCGAACCATATTTATTAATATGCTCAATCGCTTGATCAATATCTGTCACAATTTTAATGGATAATTTTGGCGCCATGTATTCCGTATACCAATCGTCTTCTGTGGCTATACCCACATCCGTCAATATGGCTCGTGTTGCTTCACAACCGACCAACTCCACGCCTTTTTCAGAGTAGATATCAGCCAGCTGAGGCAATACCGTCTGTGCCACCTCTTGGTGTACTAATAACGATTCCATCGCATTGCACACACCATAACGGCGTGTTTTAGCATTCACTGCAATTTTGATCGCTTTGTCGATATCCGCTTCATTATCAATATAAACATGACAGTTACCATCAAGGTGTTTAATAACAGGGACTCGAGCATCCTTTGAGATTCGCTCGATCAAGCCTTTGCCGCCACGAGGCACTATCACATCGACAAAATCAGGCATGGTAATGAGTTCACCGACTGCCGCTCTATCTGTGGTATTGATTACCTGCACAGCGTGTTCAGGTAAACCCGCGACTTTAAGACCTTCCACCACAGCTTTAGCAATGGCTTGGTTAGAATAGTAAGCTTCACTACCACCACGCAAAATAGTGGCATTACCTGATTTAAGACAAAGGCTCGCGGCATCAATGGTCACGTTAGGACGGGATTCATAAATGATTCCCACAACCCCTAACGGCACTCGCATCTTACCAATTTGGATGCCAGAAGGACGGTACGCCATGTCAGTAATTTCGCCAACAGGATCAAGTAAACCTGCTACTTGGCGCAGACCTTCAAGCATGCCATCGATACGGGCATCAGTAAGCGCTAGTCGATCCAATAAGGCATCATCAAGACCATTGTTTTTACCGTTTTCTAAGTCTTTGGCATTTTCAGCTAAAAGTTGAGGTCGAGCGAGATCCAAAGCATCTGCCATCGCTATTAAAGCTGCGTTTTTATCGTGTGTAGACGCGCGTGCTAGTTCCCTTGAAGCCGCTCGGGCTTGCTGGCCAACTTGGATCATATACTCTTTGATAGTCATGCTCTTTTCTCAAACCAATTTAACTAAAAATGAAAATTCAATAGACAAGTCTAGGTCACCCTGACTTGTAAAAGGTATACTAACAAACTTCTTGGGTGAATTTCTGCCTGTCTGCTTTATTTTCGAGGATTATTTTGTCTCTTAGCGCCCAAACAAATCGTCAAGCATTTCAATTAACTAGCATTGGAATTGTGCACTCTTGTTATCAACAAAAATTCGGCATACCCAGACAACCCGGATTAGTTAACGAAGCCACCGCAAGAATCGAGTTGCTCCCCCCTTTTAATCGCCTTGATGTCTTAGATGGACTAGAGGATTTTTCTCATATTTGGGTACATTTTATTTTTCATGCTTGTATTCAAGATGGCTGGAAAGCAAAGGTTCGTCCGCCTCGTTTAGGTGGCAAAACCAAAATGGGCGTATTTGCGACAAGAGCAACCCACAGACCTAACCCGGTTGGTTTATCAGTGATAAAACTCGGCAAAATTTATCAAGAAGGTAAAAAAGTATTTATCGATCTTCATGGTGCAGACTTATTGGATGGCACCCCAGTTATCGACATCAAGCCTTATTTACCCTATGCAGACATCATTGAAGATGCCAAAGGGGGTTTTGCCCCCCTATCCACTGTCACCAGACCTGTTATTTTTACTGAACAAGCTGAAAAAGAATGTAACGCCTATACTTTAAGAACGGGACGCAACATTCGTGATTTAATCGATCAAATCGTTAGCCAAGATCCCAGACCTGCATACCTTGTTAATGAAACTGAACGAGAGCACGGCATGCAACTTTGGGACATCAACATCAAGTGGCAAGCAAAAATTGACTGTTTTGAAATTTTACGTTTAGAATCGGCTGAAACCACCCCCTCATAAAAGGTAATCAGATGATGAATAAAAAAGCCTTTTTGAAGGCCTATCAGACCATCAACCAGTTAGCTGAAAGAGAAAAAAAGGTCATTAATGAGCCTGAACCTTACGAATCAGCGCTTTACAAAAGCGCTGAAGATGAAGCTCTCATTAAAGAATATCATTTCGCTAAATTTCAAAAAAACCTTGCTCAAGCCCAAAGCCACCCAGACCTTCAGTCCCTTGTAAATAAAGAAGACTGGAGTGAGGAAGACACTCAAAAACTACTCGCCATGCTGCGTTAATAAAATCAAAAAAATTTGAAAGACAGCCACTCCGTAAACGTTTTAGATAATGTTTTTGAGCCTAAACCTCCAAACTCTTGGCTTTGTTAGTTAAGCACTAAAAACTAGCAGAGGAAAAACACCGCTTCGCACTCTTATTTATGGCCGCATCAGGGTTAACCCGTTATCATATGCAGATATTAAGGTAATTATTACGCTACCTTGTCCAAAACCTGTAGGATTCCAATGAAAAAGACGTTTGCACTATCCCACCCAAAAATCTCTTACCAGCGCTTAATTGAGTCGGCTAAAAACGAAGTTAAAAAACACATCAAAGCAGAACGCAACAAAGCCTTACCTGAAGGCATTGATTTTTGGGGTTTTAACTGCAAATTTGGCCAAACTGAAAACAAAGCAAGAGAGATTCACGAAGGCGATATCAATCGCAATATTAGCATGGCGCAAAGCGAGCACTGGAAGTCCTTTTACCTTGAGGTTGTAGCAACCCCCAAAAAGCGTACTAAGCGCCCTGAAACAGACTCCGAATAAGATGTATAGGGCAGGTCCGAACGACCAGCCCTATTCTTTTCTACACTTAAGCAAACTAACAACGCCCCATATTCAAGTAAAATCTAATCACTAGATTATTAACTCACTTTACCCCATGCTATGACAACTGAGAGTCGCTTAATAACATCTCAGTTAAATTTCGTTAGCCTTTCATTGCCTCGTTTATAGTTCCCCGTCAATCTCGCTAGTAATAACTGTTGCTGAGAAAAAGATTTAGCCTGCAACTGAATGAGTAACTTCTGCGCCCTATTCGCTCTAAAGTGTGTGACTAATTTGCCATGGTGCCAGATATCCATATCGCCCATTTTATTCTCTGCAAAACGAAATTTTAAATCACCTTCAATTTCTTCCATTAATTGACCCTCTTACGTCACCTTAAACAAGATTGAACAAATATTAATCACTTCTGCTGCTTTTGACTCTTAATCAAAACTTAAAGACTCATTAGTATAATTCCCCACCTTCAATTTCAAATCCAGTCCCTGTATCTTACGCAGCCGGCTAAGGATAGCCGGAACCTATTAATCAAGTTACCTTCGCAAGAAGCGTTAGGTAGTTCCTGTTTAGAATCATAAAAATATGCAGAACCAGATTACATCAATGCAGATATACACCAATAAGACATGGTTAACCTTTTTAATTCCATCTCTATTGGGTCTTTTCTTATTTATGACCCCTATAAATTATAATGACGCGATTACCATCCCTGTTGCCATTCTTGCTAAGCAGTTACAAGCAGCAATTGGCGAACAGATGAGCATGGTAATTTCATCCATTATTGTTTTATCTGCTCTAATATCAGCCCTTGCTGTTTTCATCAAACCCGCATTCATAAGCAAAAGTAGTTATTTAAAAGAGCTCTTTCAGGTCACACCTTTTTGGTTAGCCATTCGAATAATTGGCGCAGCATTAGCAGTGGCAACACTCACTGGCGCCGGTCCTTCTTTGTTCCGTGATGGTGCGACTGGCGGATTGGTTTTAAACGACTTACTTCCCGTTCTCCTATGCGTATTTATTTTTGCAGGATTATTATTACCTCTATTGTTAAATTTTGGTCTATTAGAATTAATGGGCACATTATTAACCCTTATCATGCGCCCTATTTTCAGGCTTCCAGGTCGCTCAGCGATTGATTGCCTTGCCTCTTGGTTAGGTGATGGCAGTGTCGGCATTCTATTAACAAGCAAGCAGTACCAAGAGAAATTTTATACTCAAAGAGAAGCAGCTGTCATTGGCACTACTTTTTCCGCTGTATCCATCACCTTTAGTTTAGTGGTGATTGCCCAAGTCGCCTTAGAAGCCTACTTTTTACCCTTCTATCTAACTGTGTGTTTAGCCGGTTTCGTATGTGCCATCATAATTCCACGATTACCCCCTCTTAGTTGGAAAAAAGATATCTTTATTGATGGCAGTGACATTGATAATGACCGCGATAAGCGCCCTGATAACCTAGGTTTATTTCAATGGGGTCTTAAACAAGCCTTATCACGTGCTGAAAACGCACCGTCCATTCGCAACCTTGCCTCAGAAGGATCACGCAACGCAGCTGATATGGTACTAGGTGTCTTACCTGTCATCATGGCTATCGGCACAATCGCGCTTGTCATTGCTGAAAACACCCCTATTTTCGATTGGTTAGGGCAGCCTTTTATTCCCTTCCTAGAATTACTTCAGATCCCTCAAGCTGAAGAAGCATCAAGAACCATTGTGGTTGGATTTGCAGATATGTTTATCCCTTCAATTCTTGCAGCCTCTATAGAATCTGATATGACACGTTTCGTCATCGCGGCCATGTCGGTTACTCAGCTGATTTATATGTCCGAAGTAGGTGCACTGTTACTAGGAAGCAAGATTCCGGTAAACATCTTTGAGTTATTCATTATCTTTTTACTCAGAACCATCATTAGTTTGCCCGTTATCGCTTTAATGGCACACCTTATCTTTTAACGAAAGAACTTAGCTATCTGAGCAAGATAAGACTCACCCATATATGCAGATAAAAAAACCGCCAGTAGAGTCATCTAATGGCGGTTTTTTTATACTAACGATTCAGGGTTTAAGCTCAGTTTCAATAATCACAATTTCTGTTTGACCGATATTTTTAACATTATGCGTTGTTGCGGGTAAAAATAGAGCCTGCCCATCTGCCACTTCAATAATTCTTTCAGATTTTGCTGCATCATTCGCAACCAGACTCAAGCGCCCACCCTTAACAAAGTAAACAGCCCTATGAGGGAATTTATGTTTATGCATTCCTGATTGTGTGCCCACTGGATACGTGAGCCGCACAACCTGAACCGAATCATTATCAAGAATCACTTCCCGCTCCCCAATATCACCTTGAGCGAAACTAAGCGGAACAAATAAAAATATACTAACTACAAACCACTGCAACATTTTTTCACCTCAATAAAAAGATTGTTGATAGAGACGCGTCCCTTCTGACACTGGCAGCGTTTGTACCAGAGGACGATTAAAACTGATCATAATATCCGCCAGCACTTGTGGAAAAACCACTTCAACACTTGACGCAATATCACTCATCAGCGCTTGCTTAGGGATAAAACCATCAACATAGACCACCAAATAATTTGACCTATCATGATCAGCCCCTTCAACACTCGGTAACAAGCTGTTTGCTATCGCCACCTCTACCTGACGCCTTAACGCGACTAATTTAGGCAACCTTAAATTTGGTGAAATCAATGCATGATCCGAGAACTTAATCGGCATCTCACGTATGAATAACTGGCCCAGTTGCTTTCTAAAGCGAGTCAACGCCTTGTTATCTTCCGCCATAAGGTGCACTAAGCTGGCAGGTTTATCCTGCCACTCCATACGATTAAAGAGTTCAGCCAGTGATGTGCGGACAGTGACAGTAAGGTGATTATTATTTCTTAGTGTGAGCTCTGCCGTAGTCATTGTTAGACCATGTGAATAGAGCTGACTGGACATAAACAATGCCAATAAAAGCCCACTATATTCGAGCCCAAATTTTTTCAATAATTTCATACAAACACTTCCGTGGCGGGGCCAATATTACAGGCCCCACGATTATTTTAATAACTAACGACAATGAGTAGATTCAATATCCTTTAGACCTGCCAGGTCTTGGCTGTCTAAACGATAACGAAAAGAAAAACAATTTTTCTTGGATTGATACGCTTTTTCACCTTCAACTAGCTGTCGATAAAGAATCATAGCCACATTACCTGAGCCAATTTTACGGTTAGATGCTCCTGGAGCGACCTCAATATAAGACCAGTTTTTCCCATTAAATAACATCTCATCCGAATCCGTTAAACTGACATCTGATCCAGACCAAGCAAGATCACGACGTGTCGACCAATGCTCCCCCCCTGGAACTGAGGCACTTTGATCAGCTTGAGCACGATAACAAGCAATGGTATAGGGGGCTTTCTGGGTGGTGTAATAGACATATTCACTGCCGTCACCCTTTAAGTCATAAGCATTACACTCATCCAAACTTGCCTTCCCTCTTTGTACACTCTCAGGCAAATAATTTAGGTCTGTATATCGTCCCGCACCGTAATCTGTTCCACCCTTTGTTAATTGCCCTCCCGCTGTACCATAATAAAGAGGTAAACCATCAAACATATAAGCCAATGGCTTTGACGGGTCATGAGCATCCATCAAACACAGTGGTGCCATGTGATAATGATAATCCTCACCGTTACCCGCATGCGCTCCACATTGATCAATTTCACCTAATAATACCGTATCTCTATCACTGTAATCTTCGCCAATTTGTGCTATTTCACCACGGCTATTTTCTTTCGCATAATGCAGAATAGGAATGCCTTCAACAGAAATGCCAATTGCGTCATGAATATTCAAATTACTGTCAACTCCGGCAAGGTAATCCGGTTTTAACGGTAAAGACCAGGTTGCTTGTGCGGGAATGGGTACCCGACCAATCCAGGATTTAATCCCGATATTTGATTTATCCGCATCAAGCTTAGAGCGATCAGGTAAGAAGGTTTTAGTCGTCACCAAGAGCTGTGTGTCATTACAGCTAACAGTCACTTTATCACTGTAATTAGAAAAATCTTCGGACTTAGCCGCACAATCTGTGGCAACAGTAGCCGGTATATGCTCATCATTTTTAGGGTTATACCTTACACGTTGAAGTGTTAGAGATGAATCCGCCACTATATAGGGTGATATCGTTTGAAACAAATCAGGCAGGTTTGCATTCTTACGCTTTATACCCAGCTCACCAGGCGCACTGGATAAAGCATAAAGGCTAATAGTATAAAGCTGATTTGTACTGTCTTTAGAGCAAGGGGCGGAGTATCGGTAACTGCCATCGACTGTATTTGGACCAAATTGGCCAATATTTGTTTGCCCTTGAGCTAAAGAGATTTGATCCGCAGGAATATCGAATTGACTCCAATACACATGCGCCTTAGAAAGGTCGCCCTCATCATTTGGATTAGGATAGTGATACATACCAAGGGCGTAGGATTTTGCTGATACAGGGGCATTCGTCCAATTCAACAGCAAGGACTGCCCTTTATCTGCACCATCACAGGTTGCACTAAAGGGAAGAACATAGCGACCTTTGACAGCATCACTTGTTAGTTTAAATTTAGCATCACCAAATGTCGGCTTTTTTTGCACGGGAATCTGGGCATCATTAAACTGAACTTGCGTTGCATTAGCGCCTTGTTGCATTTGCCCCCTTTCAGCACCGCCATCTTCAGGCCTTGGTGGAGGGTCATCGGGCTTGTCTCTAGGCCCAACACATGCAACTAAAAGCGCAGATGAAATGAGAGACAGTGTTAACTTTGACGCCAGATCGAGCCTTTTAAGGCCACCACGCTTTGCTAGACGGGTATGCATTATGTCTTCCTTTTGCGATGAGGAGCCAGTATGCCATTTGATAACGTATTAAAAATGTCATTTTTAAGTTATCAATCTGAAAATTATAATAGCCACACCTTAAACAAAAGCATTTCTTTCACATAAAGTACTGAGCCTATAGCAGTATAGACTCAGTAATTTTATTTCACCGAGGCAAAATCACCTTGCGCTTTCTTTATAAAGTCGCCGGCATCGTGACGCTCAGGCAACTGCTCGGATTCTTCACCCCAAACACGGTTAACCCTTTTGCCTCTCTGAACAGCAGGCCGCTCTCTCACCTCTTTTGCCCAACGTAAAAGATGTTTATAAGAACTGGCATCTAGAAATTCAGCAGCACTATACACTTCATTAAAAATCAAATTGCCATACCATGGCCAAATAGCCATATCAGCAATACTGTATTCATCACCACAGAAGAAACGGTTAGTTGCTAGATGTTGATCCAATACATCCAATTGACGCTTCACTTCCATAGTAAAACGATCAATACAATATTCAATTTTTGTTGGCGCATAGGAATAAAAGTGACCAAAACCACCCCCTAGGTATGGTGCACTGCCAACCTGCCAAAATAACCAAGACATGCATTCTGTGCGTTTAGCAAAATCACTTGGTATGAAGTGTCCAAATTTCTCAGCAAGATAAAGTAAAATTGAGCCTGACTCAAATACACGCTGAGGAATCTCTAAACTATTATCCAATAATGCGGGGATTTTAGAATTGGGGTTAACATCAACAAAACCAGAAGAGAACTGATCCCCTTCACCAATGTTAATTAAGTAAGCATCGTATTCCGCTTCTTTCACCCCTAAAGCAAGTAGCTCTTCCAACATAATAGTGATTTTTACGCCATTGGGTGTTGCTAAGGAATAAAGCTGCAAAGGGTGCTTACCCACTTCCAGTTCTTTTTCGTGGGTCGCGCCTGCCACTGGACGATTTGTACTAGCCCAAGTACCTCCATTCTCTGTTTGCCATTTCCATACTTTAGGTGGCACATAACTCTTGTCGTCTTGCATAACCTACTCCATCAAAATATATCATTTCACTATAAAGTGTTCAGGCATCATAACAAGAGCTCAATAACACACTTCTGACAAATTTCTGACAAGAAAGTAGCAACTTTTAAGGAAGATAATAATCCCTTCTAAGCAGACACTAAAACCGTGCAATTTTGATCAAAAAAAAGTGACTCATATTGCTACGGCCACTTTTCATTGTCATGTTTTAGGGTGTTTAACTCAGGACTAAACTTTGAATTTGTCCAGCGCCCTTTCTTGTTGTTCAGTTAGCTCAACCATCACCTTACAAAGGTTCTCCTGATTCATCGCTCTTTCAGATACAGATTGACTGATATTACGAATATTTTGAGTATTTTGATTTATCTCTTTGGTCGTCATACTTTGCTGCTCAGCGGCTGTGGCTATTTGCACATTCATGCCGTTAATCGCCTCAATACTCACTCTTATTTCATTCAGTGACGTACTCGCCTGAATAGCGACTTGCTGGGTTTGATCTGCATTCTCGCGGCTTTTAAGAATGACTTCTTCAGCATTTTTAACACCTATCTGGAGTTGAGAAATCATATTTTTAATTTGCTCTGTAGATTCTTGCGTTTTCGAAGCCAGTGTTCTGACCTCATCCGCCACAACCGCAAATCCTCTACCTTGCTCACCGGCACGAGCCGCCTCTATCGCCGCATTTAACGCCAATAAATTTGTCTGATCAGCAATATCAGTAATAACAGTCAAGATTGACTCAATGTTATTACTATAAGTTACCAATTCATTAATCGTAGTGACGACGCTGCCCATTTGATTAGTAAGCTGAGCAATGGAGGCTGAGGTTTTATCGACAATCTCAACCCCATTTTGAGCGATGCTATCCGCTTCACTTGCTTTTTGAGCGGCGCTTTGGGCATTACCTGCCACATCATGAGCGGTTGCTGACATCTCACTCATTGCTGTAGCAAGTTGATCTAACTCTGTCAGTTGAGAGTTAAGCTCTACCGCCGCCTGTGATGATGAATCTTCCGTTTTATCCGTATTAAGTCGAACCTGCACAGACGTTCCCTTCACCTCGGTAATGAGATTCTGCAAGTAACTTAAAAATTGATTAAAGTCTTCGGAAACTTTACCAAACTCGTCATTACTATTAATATCCAAACGCTTAACAAGATTACCCTCACCACAGTTTATATCCTGCAATGACTCTCTTAACGCCTTTAAAGGCAGCAGTAGTTTTGATACGACTAGATACAAAACAGCGGAACATAATAAAGCAGCGACAATAGTACTGATAAGCGCAATCCAGCCAAATTTAGCCACATCTGCCATCATTTTATCTTTTTCAAGTACCACGCCTATATACCAATCCGTACCGTATAAATTTGAGAGCGGACTAAAAGTTGTAAAAACATGAGTGCCATCTAATAACTTGGCTGTTGCTAAATCGGCACTAAAGCGCGGCAAACCACCCTCAACTAGATCTGTAATATTTTTCCCATTAAAATCAGCCTGAGGGTGACTAATAATGTCGCCTTTTTTATTCAAGATAAAGGCGTAGCCCGTATGGTTAAAATTAAGAGTATTGACGGCATCAGAGACGCTTTTTAAACTAAGATCCCCCCCAAATGCCCCTTTGAATCGCCCGTTCTCATAAAAGTTAGCTACCGCAGAAATTAATAATTCGCCTGATACCGAGTCCGCATAAGGTTCAGTTAAAATAGCTTGCTTATGCGCTTTCGCTAATGGGTACCAAGGTCGCTTTCTCGCATCCCAGTTGGCAGGATTCCAAGAGGGGTCATTGGTGATCCGCTTACCATCTGAGGCTAAACCGCCAAAAATCAAAAGAAATTCTTTCTTATAAAGAGGAAGGCTAAATGTTCTGAGGATATTTGCACTGGTGAAATCGGTCTCGATACTTTGAGAAGCAATATCAATCAAGGCTAATTTTGAGTTTAGCCAGTTATTAACCTGTACCGCTAATGCTTTACTGGTTTCTTGGGTACTGATCGTGGTCTTTTCAAATAATGCGGATTTTAAATTGCTATATTGCATCCATGAATAAATCGAAAAAACCATAACAACGACAAAAGATGCGCAAAGAGCTACCTTGTGAGAGACCTTCATAGATTCACCAATTTCAAATAGATTATTTAAGTTTTATGCCATTTCAATTTGTTTATTAACCATGGTACAAAAATGATAATTTTGCCAATACAAACAAACAGTTAATTGAAAATTATGCGCGAGAATAATAACAGGCAAAAAAATTTAAACAAACATTAGATGAAGCTAATGATAAAAAATCACAAAAAGAAGAACTAAAGTGCCGATTCGCCCCATTTATCGATTAGCGACTGATCAACATCTAAATGATCCAACAATCTTGCCACGATAAAATCTATCAAATCAGCAATACTTTCTGGCTTATGATACAAACCGGGTGACGCAGGCATTATGATCGCCCCCATCCGAGTCAGTTTCAGCATATGCTCTAAATGTATCTCAGAATATGGCGTCTCTCTTGGCACCAGAATTAATTTACGGCGCTCTTTTAATACTACATCGGCCGCTCTTTCAATTAAGTTATTACTCGCCCCAGTCGCAATTGCCGATAGACAACCGGTTGAACAAGGTACGACGACCATAGCGGATGGCGCGGATGAGCCCGAAGCAACAGGCGAAAACCATTGCTCTTTATTAAAGACTTTTATTTGATCTTCTTTTGCTGAAAATTCTGTTATGAGATGAGCCTGCTGCGCTGCAGCTTGTCCTGATAACTTAAAGTCAGTTTCAGTTGCCATAACGATTTGCGCTGCTTTGGAAATCATCACAAACACTTGAACATTAGCCTTGACCAGCAACTCAATTAAACGCAATCCGTATTGCACGCCAGACGCACCAGTGATGGCTACCGTTACTCTTTTATCAAACATTCAAATACCTTCAATAGCTGTTGTTGAGACACTAAAAGAGATCAGTTATAAACAATTTTATGCACCCAGCGCCATATACCACAGTTATCCACAGTTTCTGTGCATACTTTTATTGTCAACGACTTAGGCCTTGTTAATGAGATTTTAAATAAAAAAAATGCGGGCTAAAAGCCCGCATTTTTTAACACAAGAAAACTAAAATCTTAGTTTTGGTTTTCTAGTTGAGCTTTGATCAAATCACCGATAGTGGTAGGACCATTAGATTCAACATTTGTTGCTTTTTCTGAATGAGATTTCATTGCTGCTTTCTCTTCAGTAGCATCTTTCTGCTTGATAGAAAGAGCGATTGTGCGAGCTTTACGATCAACATTGATCACAGCAGCTTCAACAGAATCACCTACTTTCAATACAGAAGTAGCATCTTCAACGCGTTCGCGGCTTAGTTCAGAAACTTTAAGTGTTGCTTCAACACCTTCAGCAAGAACAACTACAGCGCCTTTAGCATCAACTTCTTTAACAGTACCAGTTACGATAGTGCCTTTGTCGTTTTCAGCTGCGAAGCCAACAAATGGGTCTTCTTCAAGTTGTTTAACACCCAAAGAAATACGCTCACGCTCAGCATCGATAGACAATACAACAGTTTCAAGGTTATCACCCTTCTTGTATTGACGTACTGCATCTTCACCAGTTTCGTCCCAAGATAGGTCAGATAGGTGTACAAGGCCGTCGATACCGCCTTCAAGACCGATGAATACACCGAAGTCAGTAATAGACTTGATGCCACCAGAGATCTTGTCGCCTTTGTTGTAAGTAGTAGCGAACTCTTCCCATGGATTAGGAGTACACTGTTTAACACCTAGAGAAATACGACGACGTTCTTCGTCGATGTCTAGGATCATAACTTCTACTTCATCACCAATCTGAACAACTTTAGATGGGTGGATGTTTTTGTTTGTCCAATCCATTTCAGATACGTGAACAAGACCTTCAACGCCTTCTTCAAGCTCTGCGAAGCAACCGTAATCAGTAAGGTTAGTAACTTTAGCAGTTACTTTAGTACCTTCTGGGTAACGTGCTTTGATTGCAACCCATGGATCTTCACCCAATTGCTTAAGACCTAGTGATACGCGATTACGCTCACGGTCAAACTTAAGTACTTTAACGTCGATCTCATCACCAACTGCAATGATTTCGCTTGGATGCTTAATGCGTTTCCAAGCCATGTCAGTGATGTGTAGAAGGCCGTCAACACCGCCAAGATCAACAAATGCGCCGTAGTCAGTAAGGTTCTTAACGATACCTTTAACTTCTTGACCTTCTTCAAGAGAAGCAAGCAATGTTTCGCGTTCAGCGCTGTTTGTCGCTTCCATAACGGCACGACGAGATACAACAACGTTGTTACGTTTTTGATCAAGCTTGATAAGTTTGAATTCTAGATCAACGCCTTCTAGGTGAGACGTGTCACGGATAGGACGAACGTCAACCAAAGAACCAGGAAGGAAAGCACGGATATTAGCGATGTCAACGGTGAAACCACCTTTAACTTTACCGTTAATAACACCAACAACGATTTCGCTGTCTTCGTATGCTTTCTCAAGAACTTCCCAAGTCTCAGCGCGCTTAGCTTTCTCACGAGAAAGCTTAGTTTCACCGAAACCATCTTCTACTGCGTCTAGGGCAACTTTTACTGAATCACCGATTTTAAGAGTAAATTCGCCGCTTTCAGATAGGAACTGAACACGAGGAATAACACCTTCAGATTTAAGACCTGCATGAACGGTTACCCATTCATTGTCGATGTCTACAATAATACCGGTAACAATGGAGCCTGGTGCCATTTCGACGGTTAACAAGCTTTCTTCAAACAGCTCAGCGAAGCTTTGAGTCATTTTATTTCCTATTAAGTAAGTATGGAAAACCATACTGTAACCGTATTGCCAGCAAACACGGGTCAATTTTATAAAAGTGCGAGATAGACTTTGCTGGCGCCTATCTCAGGGATAATTTATTACAAACGCTATTAGTATAATTCAATACTTTATTAACGCCAAAAAACAGATCAGTTAATTCCTTTCTTTGCCACTTCAGCAAGAATAGACTCAACAACCTGTTCTATAGACTTATCAGTACTGTCAACAACTAAGGCACCGACAGCCGGCACCAAAGGAGCAACGGCGCGATTCGCATCTCGCTCGTCTCTTTCTTGAATAGTACTCACTAATTCTTCAATATTAACACTCTCACCCTTCGCTTTCAATTGAAGGAAGCGACGGTTTGCACGTTCTTCAGCACTTGCGGTCAAAAAAACCTTAACGGGTGCGTCAGGAAACACTATCGTTCCCATATCACGCCCATCCGCAACCAAACCTGGCTCATAAGCAAACGCATGCTGTCGTAACAACAAACCTTCACGTACTTCAGGAATTGCAGCCAACTTCGAAGCATTATTGCCTATCACTTCCGTGCGAATTGCTTGCGTTACATTTTCACCTTCCAGCACAATTTCAGTTTCGCCATTTTCGCCGTGGTGAAATTGAACATCTAAATGCTCAGCTAATACTTTTAATGTGTCAGCATCGTCCATCGCCATCCCATGGTGGGCAGCAGCAAGTGCTAAAAGGCGATACAACGCACCACTATCCAATAGATTCCAGCCTAGCTTGTCAGCAATAACTTGACTGACTGTGCCTTTACCAGCGCCACTCGGACCATCTATTGTGATGATAGGTGCCTGATTGATCATATTCTTTCCTCTCTTGTTATTGAGCTATTTGGCAATGAAAGCCTAATGGCTCAACAATCGTTTCAAACTCTTCAAATTCTTCTAGCAATTTGTGGCAATCGTTAACCGTTACCGGGCTGCGGCTACGCATCCCTAACGCCAGCATAGCTAGCGCCAAGTGATAATCACCGGCACTATCTAACTCACCACCACACGGGGTACAACCCTCAATTTCCAATACGCCCGCCTGTAGACGGCAAGGCACGCCTGTAATAATCAGAGCGTCAACAAATGTCGTAATTCTATCTTCCCAGTGATAAGGCAAACGCTGCAAACCTTCAAACCGGCTAGTGCCTTTGGCATACACGGCAGCGACGCAAAGTAACAGTAATTCATTACATACAGACAATATGTCTGTTTCTGAGATGTTAAAACCAGAAAATGCAGCAAATCCAACGTTGATACTCGAAACATCAGTCGGCAATGAAGGCAGCACTTGCTCCCCTCTACCCATAAAGGATTCAATGTTGGCGCCATTTTCCGTTAACAGCGCTAAGTATTTATCACTCACTTGAGAGAGCGCTAAATTGTCTATCGCTAATCTTGAGCCTGGCGATAGACATGCAAGTAACACCAACCAAGCAGCCTTATCTGTATCTGCAGGCATATCCAGCTTAGCGGCCTGTAAAAGCTGGCCTTCGTCAAACCGAATGCAGCTCACTTGAGCATCAGAGTCTTGAGCATCTAACCTTTGAGCCTGTAACTGACATGAGAACAAAGTAAAAAGGTTCTCAGCCTTATCGCTAACAAATTCGTCCGATAAATTTAAAGTTACATCCTTCTGACACATCACCCCTGCAAATAGCGCGGCTAATTTTAACTGTCTTGAGTGACCTTTAACATCAATTTCATACCGATTTATCAATTGATTTTCAGTTGCTATGGTGAAAGGCAAACAACCAGAGTCAGATGTTGTCACACTGGCCCCCATCGATTTCACTATAGATAGCAATTCTATAAAGGGCTGAGCATTCAAATTCGATTCAGCAATAAAGGTGACAGCAAACTTTTGTGCCGCTAAAACAGGCAACAGCACATGCAAGCTTAATTCAGAATCATGCACATTAATCGGCGCTATTGGCGCTTTTAACCCATTTAAGCCAACCCCATGAATACGAATACGCTGATCGCCAAAATCTTCGACCACCACTCCCATGTCACGCAATGCTTGCAAGGTCACTTTCACACCTTGACCCATATCAAGGTTACTTAACTCACTAACCCCCTCACTCAGGGCCGCCAGTGTAATCACAGTATGTGACAAAAATTTGTCCCCTCGAACACTGATATCACCCTTTATCAATGACGCAGGCAGCACCTTAATAGAAATAGGCTTAACAGTCGAAGTCGCTGACGACGATCTTGCCTCTAATAAACGTAAAAAGTGATCTCGCGCAGATTTTGCTCGAGTAAAGACACCAAACATGGCGGGTCCATCACCTACTTCAATAGAATGCCTTAACTGAGTTAAATGATCAGTAAAGGAGTCTAGAGACTCCAAAGTGGCCTCTTTGTTCGCTAAAAACACATCACGCCACATAATGGGATCACTTGATGCTATACGGGTAAAGTCTCGAAAACCGCCCGCCGCAAAGCGAAACACATCTTGACTGCGCTCACTATTCGCCAAGGCATCAACTAAGGTATAAGCCAGCAAGTGAGGTAAGTGACTGGAAGACGCCAACACATGATCATGATGAGTCACATCCATACTCACCACATCAGCCCCTATTGCGGTCCACATTCTATGCAACCTGTCGACCAATAGAGCATCACTATTGGGCAAGGGTGTCACTATTACTTTATGATTTTCAAATAATTTTGGGTTAGCGGCCAATACACCACTTTTTTCAGCACCTGCAATGGGGTGACCGGGAATAAAATTCGCAGGCACAGCACCGAACACCTTTCTTGCAGCCTCAACAACACTGCCTTTTGTCGAACCAACATCCGTAACCAGGGTGTTTTCCGATAAAAACGGCTTAATTTGGGCCAGTACAATCTCCATCGCCCTGACCGGTGTTGCCAATACTATGATGTCCATCTTTTCGATAAATTCAGCGTTAAGTTCCGCTTCAACATCAATCACATGAGTTGCAACACCCAGAGTCAGTTCGTCCTGACGACGGTCTGCACCAAATAGGTAAGCAAGATGACGCTCTTTCAGGGCTTTTGCGACCGAGCCACCTATCATCCCTAAACCAACAATTAATACATTACCAAAATGTTCATCCGTTTTTTCAAACCGATTGGATTGCAACTCAGACAAGGAAAACACCTTATACTTCAAATTAAGTTCGCCACATATTGTGTGACAGCTAATAAAGGATTAAAGAACTGCGATAGGATAAGAGCCTAACACCTTCACTTCCGATGCTTGATTCTCCAAATCCTTTATCACTTTGACAGAATTTACGTCATCTGCATGACCTTCAAAGTCAATGTAAAAGATATAACCCCAGCGACTCATTAATGACGGACGAGTTTCTAATCGTGTCATACTGACTTGATGACGCTGAAATGGTTCCAGCAGTTTGTATAAAGCACCAGGCTCATTTTTGGCACTAATCAATAAGGAGGTTTTATCTTTACCGCTCGGCATAACCTCTTGATGACCTATCATCAGGAATCGAGTGGTATTGTCCGGATGATCTTCTATATTCGAAGACAATTTTGTCAAAGAATACAATTCACCTGCAATATCACCTGCAATCGCAGCAATTGCGGTACCATTTTGCGCCGCCTCAGCAACCATTTTAGCCGCTTCAGCATTCGAGTTAACCGCAATACGTTCCGCATGAGGCCAATATCTATCCAACCAAGCGCGACACTGAGCTAAAGACTGCTGATGAGAATAAATATGTGTAATTTTTTCTGCATCTATATTTGGCGCAACCAAAAGATGATGATGAATACGTAACTCCACTTCACCACATATTTTTAGTGTTGAGTCTCTAAAACTATCCAGGGTGTGATTGACCACACCTTCCGTTGAGTTTTCTACAGGTACAACACCATAGTTAGCAGCGCCTGATTCAACTTCACGAAAGACTTCATCTATCGCAGCCATTGGCGCACTAATAATAGAACGGCCGAAATGCTTTATCGCAGCTTGCTGTGTGAAGGTCCCTTCAGGTCCTAAAAATGCAATTCGCATCGGCCTCTCAAGCGCCAAACAAGATGACATAATTTGGCGAAAAATCTTCGCCATCTCTTCATTACCTAGAGGGCCTTTATTACGCTCCATCACACGTCGTAAAACTTGCGCCTCACGCTCTGGACGATAAAAAATAACAGCCTCATCACCCTGCTCAGATAACTTAACATCAGCGACTTTTTGTGCACACTGGGCACGTTCATTGATTAACGCTTGAATTTCAGTATCAATCGCATCAATACGATCCCTTAATAACGGCAGGGTATCAGGTACATTTGTATTATTCTTTGGCACGTTTTCTAGCAACCTTTTATTAATTCTTGAGTTCTAACGACTCTCTAAATAGCAACAATGGCATTCAATTTATTCTGTTCAAAACAAAGTACCCTGCTAAGCCCACACTCTTTCAAGGCACCCTTCATTAATATCCGTATTTTTTCTCAAACGCATTCATAAAGTCAATCAGACTAACCACACCGTCCATCGGCATAGCGTTATATATACTGGCTCTCATACCACCAACAGAGCGGTGCCCTGCTAGCGTCTTCAAACCTGCTTCTTCTGATTCAACTAAAAAAGCCTTCTCTAGCGATTCATCCGCTAAGGTAAAAGGGATATTCATGCGTGATCGAAAGTTGGCATTTATCTTGTTTGCAAACAAAGGACTAGAATCTAACTTTTGATACAAGCGTCGTGCCTTTTCGACATTAACTTTCTCAATCGCATCAACCCCACCCTGTTCAAGTAGCCATTCAAATACTAGGTTAGCAAGATAAATACTATAGGTAGGCGGTGTATTGACCATGGAACCGTTTTCAGCAATTTTAGCGAAGTTCCATGTTGTCGGCAGACTATCCTGACTACGAGCCAATAAATCCTTGCGAATAATGACAACAACTACACCTGCAGGTCCAATGTTTTTCTGGGCACCTGCATAGATCAAGCCGTATTTACTGACATCAATTTTACGAGAAAGTATGGTTGATGATAAATCTGCAACGATAGGTAACTGAGTGTTTGGCAACTCATCAAATTCTAATCCACCAATCGTTTCATTCGGTGTGATGTGAAGATAGGCAGCACTTTCATCAATATCCAACTCAGCAAAATCAGGTACAGTTTGATAATTTGAGTCTTTTGAAGACGCTAGCACATTAACCTGGGTATATTTTGCCGCTTCTTTAATCGCCTTAACAGACCAAACGCCCGTATCCAGATAGCAGGCAGACTCATAGCCTGGTGTTAAGTTTGCTGGAATTTGTGCAAACAAGGTAGACGCGCCACCCTGTACAAATAACACCTCATAATTATCAGGAATATCGAGTAGCTTGATAAGATTCTGCTTTGCTGATTCCAAAACAGAGACAAACTCTTTACTACGGTGACTCATCTCCATCACCGACATTCCCACTCCGTGCCAATCTAAAATTTCACGTTGTGCTTTGACTAATACAGCTTCAGGTAAAGCGGCGGGACCAGAACAGAAATTATAAACACGAGACATGACACAAAAAACCTTTTTTATAAGCTAAAACAACACAAGGGCGCGTTATCAAAATAAGGCGCCCTTGCTTAGATATACTAACGATTAAGACGCACTATCATTGTTCAGAGTCATCAGCATCAGGCGCTACATCCGATGTCGTTTCAGAGCTTTCTTCTGCAACGTCACCTTCAACTACTTCACCCTCTACCACTTCACCTTCAATCTCGTCTTCGAGTTCTTCATCATCTTCAACCACTCGAACCACACCAACTAGGTGCTCATCGTTTGTCAATCGTATCAAGGTAACCCCTTGTGTATTACGACCTTGGCAAGAGACTTCACTGACTCGAGTACGAACCAAAGTACCCTGATCGGTAATCAAGATTATCTCATCATCATCAGCCACTTGTACTGCGCCGACAACAGGACCATTACGGTCAGACACTTGAATACCAATAACACCTTGACCACCACGACCATAAACAGGGAAATCTGCAATTGCAGTACGCTTGCCGAACCCTTGCTCACACGCAGTTAATACGCTCATACCTTCTTCAGGTACGATTAAAGAAACGACTTTGGCACCTTCAGCGGCTAACTTAATACCGCGAACACCTGCAGCCGTACGACCCATGGCTCTAACATCTGATTCTTTAAAGCGTATCGTTTTACCCGTACTAGAAATCAGCATGATGTCATCATTACCTGTGGTAATAGAAACACCCACTAATTCATCAGTCTCATCTAAGCTCAGAGCAATCAAACCGGTTGAACGAGGTCGTGCGAAATGCTGCATCGCCGTTTTCTTCACAGTACCGTTTGCGGTTGCCATAAAGATAAAGCTATCAGCCGTTTCTGTCTCTTCAATCACATCCGCATCATTTTCTTCTGCATCTGATTTTTCAGGCGTAACCAAAGGCAATAAGGCTGAAATAGATTCACCTTCACTCAATGGTAATAGATTAACAATTGGACGACCTTTCGCACCTCGACTCGCGACCGGAATTTCAAACACACGCAACCAATATACCTTACCAAAGTTACTGAATAACATGATGGTATCGTGACTACTCGTCACTAATAGGTGGTTGATATGATCTTCATCTTTCATACTTGCAGATGACTTACCGCGACCGCCACGACGTTGTGCCTGATACTCTTCTAACGGCTGAGATTTGGCATAACCGGTATTAGAGATAGTTACAACCATAGGCGCTTCATCAATCAAATCAGCAACCGTAAGGTCTTTACGCGAAGTCAGTATTTCAGTACGACGTACATCACCAAATTGATCTTTAATTTCTACCAATTCATCACGAATCACTTCCATTAATCTTTCTGGAGATGACAATATATGAAGCAGCTCTGCAATTAATTCGATTAATGCTTTATATTCGTTTTGTAGCTTCTCATGCTCAAGACCAGTCAGACGATGTAAACGAAGGTCTAAAATAGCTTGCGCCTGAACTGGCGATAGGAAATACACGCCATCTTTAAAGCCTAACTCTTCTGGCAAGTCATCAGGACGACACGCATCTCTACCTGCACGCTCAAGCATGACAGAGACATCACCTGGCGCCCAACCTTTAGCAACCAATTTCTCTTTTGCTTCAGCAGACGTTGGTGATTGGCGAATCATTTCGATGATTTCTTCAATGTTTGCTAATGCAACAGCCAAACCTTCCAACACATGCCCACGTTCTCGCGCTTTACGCAATTCAAAGATAGTTCGACGTGTGACAACTTCTCGTCTGTGCTTAACAAAACACTCGATAATTTGTTTCAGGTTTAATAGTTCTGGACGACCATCAACTAAGGCCACCATATTAATACCAAAAACACCTTGCAGTTGCGTTTGAATAAAGAGGTTGTTTACCACAACATCGGCATTCTCACCGCGACGCAGTTCGATAACAATACGCATACCGTCTTTATCAGACTCATCTCGAAGTTCACTAATACCTTCAAGTTTTTTATCTTTTACTAGCTCAGCGATCTTCTCAATCACACGCGCTTTGTTTAACTGGTATGGAATTTCAGTGAATACAATGGCTTCACGATTTCCTTTTTCCATCGGCTCAATATGGTGACGAGCACGCATATAGATTTTGCCGCGACCTGTTTTATAAGCATCGACAATACCCGCACGACCATTAATAAAGGCAGAGGTAGGAAAATCAGGCCCTGGAATAAATTCCATCAACTCTTCAATCGTAATCTCGGCGTTATCAATTAAAGCTAAACTACCGTCAATCACTTCATTAAGGTTATGAGGCGGTATATTTGTAGCCATACCGACAGCAATACCCGATGAACCATTAACCAAAAGCCCTGGGATACGCGTTGGCATCACCTCAGGCATTTGCTCCGTACCATCATAGTTAGGTACAAAGTTAACTGTCTCTTTTTCAAGGTCCATCAAAATGTTATGTGCAATTTTCGCCATACGGATTTCGGTATAACGCATCGCAGCAGGATTATCACCATCCACTGAACCGAAATTACCTTGACCATCTACCAAGGTATAACGCATGGAAAAAGGCTGGGCCAATCGAACAATTGCATCATAAACAGCAGTATCACCATGTGGATGATACTTACCAATTACGTTACCAACGATACGAGCCGATTTTTTATATGGTTTATTCCAATCATTTTTCTCAACATGCATCGCAAATAAAACGCGACGATGAACCGGTTTTAAACCGTCTCGAACATCAGGTAAAGCTCGGCCAACAATAACACTCATGGCGTAATCTAAATAAGAGCTTTTGAGTTCGTTCTCGATACTGACGGGAGTAATTTCTTTGGCTAATTCACCCATAGGTACAATCGTTCCTTATGCCTTAGAGCCACAT
>Ga0209395_1000498_pt1 | contig 57002 bp, 38 predicted proteins | sample GOMGulsemesocosm_3_FD_184635 | JGI IMG/M metagenome (GOLD analysis project Ga0209395, IMG submission 184635) | Methane-oxidizing microbial communities from mesocosms in the Gulf of Mexico - GOM9D Gulf of Mexico (SPAdes) (version 2) | ecosystem: Environmental > Aquatic > Marine > Cold seeps...
TGATAGTGACAGTTTTTAGTCATGGTCGAATAGCTAGAAGGTATAAAAATGAATAACTTAAACAGTCGTCATATTTCAGGTCAATTTAATGAAGGTCTAATTACTGGCCGTTATGATTAATCTAGTTGGTGATAGTTTTAGTTTTTATTGATAGTGATAATAGAATAGTTAGAAGGTATAAAAATGAATAAGTTAAACAGTCGTCACATTTCAGGTCAATTTAATGAAGACTTAGAACGTGTTATCAATTTAGTGATGCAAATGGGCGGCTTAGTTGAGAAACAACTTAATGATGCTTTAACATCGGTGAGTGAAGCCGATGAAGCGTTGGCGAAAGCGGTTTTACAAAATGATTATCAGGTAAATAATCTGGAGGTGAGTATTGATGATGAGTGCACTCGTATCATTGCCAAACGTCAACCTGCAGCTGGAGATTTACGTTTAATTATGGCAATTGTAAAAACAATTGCAGATTTAGAGCGTATTGGTGATGAAGCAACTAAAATAGCTAAGGTGACCTTAGAGAGTTTAAGTAATAAACATAAAGATTTGTTACTTAATTTGGATAATTTAGGCCGTCGTGTGCTTGAATCATTACAAGATACTTTAGATGCATTTACACGTATGGACGTTGACGATGCGATTAATATTCATAAAAGTGATGTGAAAGTTGACCGTGAATATGAAGCATTAATGCGTCAATTAATGACCTATATGATGGAAGACCCACGTTCTATTCCACAGGTCATGAGCGTTATTTGGTCGGCACGTGCATTAGAACGGATAGGTGATCGTTGTCAAAATATTTGTGAATACATCATTTATTTTGTTAAAGGAAAAGATGTTCGTCATACAACAGCTGAAGATATGGATAAACTATAAAAAAAAGCTAATGAGATATTGGGTTTTTCTCATTATGGTCGCAGTGGATGCGTGGCTTTTCAAGCAATAAAACATGTGAATTAAAGCATTTGATCTTCGTATGAAATGAGTTAATATCCGCTTCGAATAATAACATAGAGAATTTGTTCTCCTGGAAAACAATTATGGCCAGAAATTCAATCCTTGGTGTCTTTGCAAAATCACCAATAAAACCATTAGAAAAACACATCAGGATAGTTGCAAAATGTTGTAACCAACTTGTTCCATTCTTTGCTGCATGCGCAGAACAAGATTGGAGCACAGCAGGGAAGATTCGCACAAAAATTTCAAAGTTTGAGCAAGACGCTGATAAATTGAAACGTCAGTTGCGATTAGAGCTCCCCGGCGGACTATTTATGCCAGTAGACCGTGCAGACTTATTAGAGTTATTAACTCAACAAGATAAAATTGCCAATAAAGCAAAAGATATTGCCGGTCGTGTATTTGGCCGTAAATTGGTCATCCCTGAAATTTTACAAACCTCATTTGTGGAATACGTAGCTCGAAACATCGATGCGATTGAAAAAGCAGCTGATGCAATTAATGAGTTAGATGATTTGTTGGAAACTGGCTTTCGTGGTCGAGAAGTTGAATTAGTTGAAAAAATGATTAACCAACTCGATTCGATAGAAGATGACACTGATAGCATGCAAATCAAGTTACGTAGTGATTTATTAGCCATTGAAAATGATTTAAAGCCGGTTGATGTGATGTTTTTATATCAAATAATTGATTGGGTTGGCGGTCTTGCCGATCTTGCTGAGCGTGTTGGTGCACGTTTAGAAATTTTATTAGCTAGAAAATAAGGAGTAGTCATGGATATTTTACTTTCACACGGCGCTACTCTTGTTATGCTTGCTGGCGTTGTTGGCTTCTTTATGGCCTGGGGGATTGGTGCTAACGATGTTGCCAATGCGATGGGAACCTCTGTTGGATCAAAAGCACTAACCATTAAACAAGCGATTATCATTGCAATGGTTTTTGAATTTGCTGGTGCTTACTTGGCTGGTGGTGAGGTAACGTCAACTATACGTAAAGGCATTATTGATGCCAGTTACTTTGTTGATAGTCCTGAACTACTTGTTTTTGGTATGATTTCGGCCCTATTTGCAGCCGCTACATGGTTATTGGTTGCCTCTGTTCTTGGTTGGCCTGTATCAACTACACACTCTATTGTTGGTGCTATCATTGGTTTTGCTGCTGTTGGTGTTAGCCCTGATACTGTTGAATGGGGTAAAGTGGTTGATATTGTTGGCAGTTGGATCATCACACCGCTTATTTCAGGTATTATCGCATTTTTTATCTTTAACAGCGCACAAAAGCTTATTTTTGATACCGATAAACCGCTACAACAAGCCAAGCGTTATGTTCCTTTTTATATGTTCCTCGCCGGCTTTGTGCTTGCTTTGGTTACCATTAAAAAAGGGCTTAAACATCTAGGTTTAGATATTGGTACTGTAGATGGTTATATATACGCCATTGCCGTTGCATTAGTGGTAGCGATTATTGGTAAAATATTTATCAACCGCCTTAACTTTGATGAAAATGCAGATAAATCGACGCATTATGCCAATGTTGAAAAGGTTTTTGCTTTGCTTATGATCGTAACCGCGTGTTGTATGGCCTTTGCACATGGCTCTAATGATGTGGCAAATGCGATTGGACCGTTGGCTGCCGTTGTGAGTATTGTTGATAACGAAGGACAAATTGCCGCCAAATCAGCAATTGCTTGGTGGATATTACCTCTAGGTGGTTTTGGTATTGTTGCTGGTCTTGCATTATTTGGTCACAAAGTTATTGCAACAATTGGTCAAGGTATTACGCATTTAACACCAAGTCGTGGTTTTGCAGCTGAGTTAGCTGCAGCTTGTACTGTCGTTATTGCTTCAGGTATTGGTCTACCTATCTCGACTACACAAACGCTAGTTGGTGCCGTATTAGGCGTAGGAATGGCGCGAGGAATTGCTGCTATTAACTTGACCGTAGTGAGAAATATTATTGTTTCGTGGGTAGTAACATTACCTGTAGGTGCTGGTCTTTCAATTTTATTCTTCTGGACGATGAAAGCCACATTTTCTTAAATTGAAACATTAAACGTTTTATCGTTAAAAGCCCGTGTATTGCAAAATACACGGGCTTTTATGTACAGGATGTACGGTATATCGCTGGTGCATGGATGCACAAGAGCGTGTATGTGCAGGCCACTCCTAGGCTTCCTGCCTTTGTGGCATTAGTGCATACATGCACGTCGATGTACGATTAGCTTTTATGTTCCAGACAAAAGCTAAGTACTTACATCTCTGTATGCAATATCGCGGGTGTATGGATGCACAATAGCGTGTATGTACAGACCACTCCTAGGCTTCCTGCCTTTGTGGCATTAGTGCATACATGCACGTCGATGTACGATTAGCTTTTATGTTCCAGACAAAAGTTAAGTACTTACATCCTTGTAAGCAATATCGCGGGTGCATGGATACACAGGAGCGTGTTTGTACAAGCCACTCTTAGACTTCCTGCCTTCATGACATTAGTGCATCCATGCACGTCGATGCACGATTAGCTTTTATGTTCCAGACAAAAGCTAATTACTTACATCCTTGTAAACAATGTTGTGAGTGCATGGATGTAGATGATGGAGCGATTGGTTTTCAGGTACCACGACCTAACATCCTGTATGTTGATAGCGCTTAGAAAATACAGTTACCTTATCCTTATAAAGTAAAATTCAGACACAATCTCATTACACATATCCACATGGCTAACGCCGCCTTACTGTATTTTAACCCGTACCAATAGGTAATGATTTAATGAAATTGGTATGAAATGTATCTAAAAGTTAGAGGGGGTTTAATGGTCTTGGTTAAGTCGGTAAGCTCTTTTTTGCTAAAAACGATTGTTTTGTGACTAGTTGTATTTACCATGATTAATGAGTTGTGAACCGTCAACACATTATTATTTTCATAAGCAAGTTTTTAATTAACTCAGACGCGCCTGTTTCAAACTTAATGCCAATATGATCGAACTTACTTGTCGCTTTGATATTACAAATCTTGCCTTCAATAGAGGTAAATTCTTCGAATGACTTATCTGGGATTGAAAAACGGAGTATATCCCCTTCTACTTTATTCAATTCCTGATCTTTTTTTACTTTTAACAAACAACCATCTTTTGATATATTTGTTAAGCTACCTTTAATTGTCTTAGTATCAATTATCGTTTCAATATTTAATTGTGTTTCTATCCGAGTACTTTTTCGTAAATTGTGTAAAGCGACTTTTTTAGGAATATTCAGCACTAGCATTTTAGCGGGTATTTTTACTATTTGCTCTATAGACGTGATAAATGCAATGACAGAGCCTTCTTTACCCTCAACTAAACTACGAATTGTGCATGCTACACCTTGTTTAATATTGGTAGAAAGTTCAGTATCGTTACTTAAATTTGGTAATTGGATAAGGATAAACTTATTAGGTAAAAAACCAACAAAGATACTTTTGAATTTAATTTTCTTTGATGATAATAACGATAACTCAACAACGATTGAAGAGCCTGAAATAAGCATTGAAAGTGATTTTGTTATTTCTTCTTCATGAGTCATAACTCTTCCTGAATAAACTTCATCTGTACACGTAAAAGGAGCGAAAAAAGTAGCAACTCTGCAGTTTAAAACTACATTATTATTCCATCAATATATCAATACATTATTCGTTTGTTCTATCAATGTGTCAATATATTATTCTGATAATGTATTGATATTGTTGAAACTTAAAATTAATGTCTTATCAATCCCGTAATTTAAATAACAAGGGTGTTTTTCATGCCGTTACTATCGTTTGAATATCTATATGTCGTTTAACTGCTGGAATGCCAATGGCAATAAAGTAAACTGCGTTAACTATGCTGTAGCAAATTTATTCAGTAATTATAGCTGTATATTCTTTAGTTTGTTATTCGCTTTGTCTATCAATTAGCATGATGAGTAAATATTCAGATAAAGGATACTTTTCGTTGATTATGGTCGATTTGGAAGATTTATAGCTAACTATGAGTGCAAAAAAACAGTGTGTTCTGGGCCTTTTTATATCAGCATGTTATACAACGAGGTGTTTTTTATTGCTGTTTATTTGTGACATATCGCATAAAAACAGTCGACTATAATTACAGTAAAATGTGTAATTATTGTATTGCTAATATATTGTACAACAATCAAAAAAAGCGAGCAGATTACCTTACCTTCCCTGTTTTTAAGTGAGGCTCCGCTTTAAAGCTAACCCTATATAAAAAATGACTTTTATTTTATCAATTATTCAACTTACTGTCAGCGTCAAATGATAGAGAATAAATACTTATTTATCATTTGATGCTGATAATTTGATAACAAGAGACTCAACAGCTAGTTTCAGTTAGTAAGTTTTTTCAACATATTCCGGGCATGGCCATTTTCCGAATTTAGCCTTAATACATTTTTATAATTTTTTATTGCCAATTGTTTTTGATCGCTTTGTAAATAAGACTCTGCAAGACTATCGAATGCATTTTCACTGGTTGGAAAAATTGCTACGTTTAGTTGTAGTATTTTTACGGCATCTTCATTTCTATTTTGACTGAGTAAACCATACCCCAGAGAATTTAACTGGCCTTCATCAAATTCGTAGTCCATTGGACTTAACGCTTTCAATTGATGGTACTGTTCTATTGCCGCTCCAATATCTTTATCCTTGATCGTACGATACATCTCAACAGCTACGGGCTTTGTAGTCTTGCATTCTTTATTTGTCAAACTATCATTTGTCCATTGCGTCCACATACATATTATTTGACTGTCGATATATGATCCATTGGTACCGTTGGTCGTAATAACTATGCCATTACCTGTTTCAGGAACAAAGTTAAAGTACGCATGCCAACCTCGGTTCGCTCCTCTATGGCCATGGCTGATCGTGCCGTTTAAGGATTTCTGTACGGTATAGCCAAGTCCAAATACGCCCTTTGTCGCAGGTGCAGGAGTCAACATTTTTTTTATAGTGTCAGGAGACAGCACGCTTTTCCCTAGTGCTTCACTATTTTGTCCTTTTATGGCAGCTAAAACAAAGTGAGACATATCTTCTATTGTTGTATGAAGCCCAGCGGCAGCCTTTGCTGTAAATATAGGTATAGGGGTAGGCTGACCCCAACGATCATAACCAATAGATGACGTCGATAAAGTTTCAGCTGTGAGAGTATAACTACTGTTTCGCATTCCTAATGGGAGTAAAATTTGGTCATGCATATAATCTTCAAAATGTTGTCCAGTGACTTCTTCAATCAACAATTGGCAAAGAGTATATCCACTACCAGAATATTTGAACTTTGTACCGGGTTCCATAACGAGACGAACAGCACCCGAACGACTCTTTTTACCTGACAATGATTCTTCCAATGAAGGTAATATGTCATTTTGTCCCCATCCAGGATAATATCGAGCAGGAAGGCCTGCTGTGTGACTCAAAAGTCTTCGTATAGTGACACCTGAGATATCAAATTTTGAGTCTGGTAAGTGCCATCGTTTTAGATATTTTTCTATTGGTGTATCAAGGGATAACCTACCTTGTTCAACAAGACGCATTACGCCCCATGCTGCAATGGATTTGGAAATGGAACCAACATTGAAGCCAGTACTGGTACTGACTCGTTTATTCTTGGAAAGATCAGAGTATCCATAGCCTTTTTGATACGATACCTTTCCATTTTGGATAAGGGCTACTGCGACACCGGGAACAAAATATTCATCCATCATTTTAGGTAAGAACACTTTCAATTTATGTACAAATTCAGATGAGTCTTTTGTCATGGGAGCCGATTTAGCTTGTAAGCACCAAGTAATAGTGAAAGTAACAAGTAGAACTATCATTTTTTTAAAGTTGACGTTATTTTTAATTAGCTTTTTATTCATTCATTTCTCTTTTTATTCCCTATGCATTGGTAGCTCTAGTACATAAACTTTCTTTTTAGCTAAGTACGTAAGAGTCTTTGTGTTTTAGTTTTGGATTAAATCAATACATATAGACAAAGACGTATTTGAACAAAAAAAGTTTGAATTAAATTATTTATTTGTAAATTGATTATAGTAGGGTGAACTTTCGCAGTTAAATTTTATTATTATAAATAAAGTAGTGACTTAAATTTGTACATTATGCAGTGACGATAAGTGCATGTTAAGTGATGTATCTGATCGTAAGTCAATTCAAATAAGTTACTTGGTTTACGAGCTATTAATACCTAGTGCCTAATGAACATTAACGAAATAATGTTTATACTCTATAAATAATTATTTAATAAGGATGTTTATGCGTGTTTCTCTAATGTTATTTTTAACCATTTTACTATCGGCTTGTAGCAATTTAAATCAAGTTGATGGACGTTCGCAATGGGATTTTGATCATAATATTCAATTTAAAGAAAAAAAATTATCAGACAGTAAATATCATTTAGAAATTATTCCAAAAAACGATACCTACTTTGGTCAACTAGCGACTTTTTTAGTAAGACGTTCTTACCAAATATGTGGTCAATATGGCTATACGCTTGAAATACTAAAGGGAGTTGAAGGGTTTAATGATCGTGCCGGTTTACCACATCTAATTCAGTCATCACTTAGTGCCAATATCGAATGTAAAAAATAACCTCAGAATTTTTTAAAGGTGATATTGGTTGAGAGCATCTTCCATAAATATTTAAATTCGAGAATAAATGGACTTAATTAAGGTCAATTTAATCGCGTAGATCTCATGTCAAAGGGATAAAAGGGAATATTGAGTAAGTGCTGCTTAACTAGAGTTGAGGTTAAATATAGGATGAAAAAATGAGGGCTACTTATTTAAGTTGATTACGAGTTAACCTCGCTCAACTAAAATAAATAGCCCTCATAGCGTATTCTATTTAGCTCGTAGAGTAGACGTTCTACCTACTTAATAAATATGTATTACACCATTTTAACAGGTACAGCTTGAGCAGTGTACTTAGTGGTCATTTCATGTGTAGGAGGAGCGAATCGAGTTAAATCGATACCTTCTACAGCCGACTTGTACTCTGCTATCGAAGGGAAACGACCAAGCATTGTTGAAAGTACAACTAACGGTGTAGAGCCAAGTAGCGATTCACCTTTTTTATCAGCAGTATCTGCAACAACACGACCTTGGAACAAGCGCGTAGATGTTGCAATTACCGTGTCACCTGGTTCCGCTTTTTCTTGGTTACCCATACATAAGTTACAGCCTGGGCGTTCCAGATACATGATGTTTTCGTATTTAGTACGTGCAGCACCTTTTGGATTTGCATCGTCGAATTCAAAACCTGAGTACTTTTGTAAAATTTCCCAGTCACCTTCAGCTTTAAGCTCATCAACAATGTTGTATGTTGGTGGTGCAATGACCAATGGCGCATTAAATTCTACTTTACCGTTTTGCTTTTCAATATTACGGAACATTTGCGCGATAATTTGCATATCACCTTTATGAACCATACAAGAGCCAACAAAGCCTAAATCTACAGATTTGCCATCGTAGTATGAAACAGGGCGAATAACATCATGCGTGTAACGTTTAGAAGCGTCTTCGTTGTTAACATCTGGATCAGCAATCATTGGCTGGTCGATAACATCTAAATCAATCAAGACCTCTGCGTAGTATGTAGCGTTATCATCTGGTGCTAATGCAGGAGTTTCACCTGATTTAATGCCTTCGATGCGTTTGTCAGCTAATGTAATTAAACCGTTAAGTGTTTTCGCTTCGTTTTCCATACCCTTGTTGATCATGATTTGGATACGGCTTTTAGCAAGCTCAAGTGATTTAATTAACGTTTCATCTTCAGAAATACAGATAGACGCTTTAGCTTTCATTTCTGCAGACCAATCTGTAAATGTAAATGCTTGGTCAGCTAATAACGTGCCGATATGCACTTCAATGATGCGACCTTGGAAGACGTTTTCACCACCAAATTGCTTAAGCATTTGCGCTTGAGTGGCGTGAACTACGTCACGGAAATCCATGTGGCCTTGCATATTACCTTTAAAAGTAACTTTTACAGACTCAGGGATTGGCATAGCCGATTCACCTGTGGCTAACGCGATTGCCACAGTACCCGAATCAGCACCAAAGGCGACACCTTTAGACATACGAGTATGTGAGTCACCACCAATGATGATAGCGCGGTCATCTACTGTAATATCATTCAATACCTTATGAATAACATCAGTCATCGCATGGTATTCCCCCTTAGGATCACGTGCTGTGATAAGACCAAACTTATTCATGAAGCTCATTAACTTAGGAATGTTTGCTTTAGCTTTGCTATCCCAAACGGACGCTGTATGACAACCAGACTGGTATGCACCATCAACTAATGGAGAAATAGTTGAAGCCGCCATCGCTTCTAGCTCTTGGCATGTCATCGGGCCTGTTGTATCCTGAGAACCAACAATGTTCACTTTAACGCGAACATCAGAACCTGCATGCAATGGTGCTTCAGATGCTACACCAACAGCGTTGTTATTAAATATTTTTTCAACGGCCGTTAAACCTTGACCTTCATGTGAAATTTCTTTTGAAGTTGCGTATACCGGTGGTGTTGCTACGCCAAGTGTTTGTGCAGCGAAGGTTTGTAATTTCTTACCAAATGTTACAGCGTAAGAACCACCAGCTTTCATGAATTCTACTTTTTGTGGTGTAAAAGCTGAAGATATATCTGCAAGCTCTTTGTCACCGTTGTATAATTTCTTCGTTTTGGTATCAATAGTTAATACAGTTCCAGTCGACACTGAGTACGCTTCTTCTAGTACTGCATCACCATTTTCATCAACAACTGCGTTGCCGCTAGCATCTGTTTTTTTAATCCAGTTTTTAAGGTCTAGACCAATACCGCCAGTTACATCAACGGTAGTTAAGAAGATTGGAGAAATACCATTAGTACCAGCAACTACTGGTGCAATGTTAATAAATGGTACGTACGGACTTGCTTGTTTACCTGCTAATAGTGCAACGTTATTAACACCCGACATACGAGATGAACCAACACCCATAGTGCCTTTTTCAGCAATTAACATCACTTTTGCATTAGGGTGTTTAACTTGTAATGCTAGTATTTCTGCTTGAGCTTCTGGAGTGCTCATGCACTGACCGTGTAGTTCACGATCTGCACGAGAGTGCGCTTGGTGACCAGGAGAAAGTAAGTCAGTTGAGATATCACCTTCACCGGCAATATAAGTCACTACTTCAACTTTTTCTTCAACATTTGGTAATTTTGTGAAAAATTCAGCTTGAGCGTAACTTTCTAAAATATCTTTAGCAAGTGCGTTGCCTGCTTTAAAAGCCGCTTCAAGACGAGCTGTATCTGCATCGTATAGAAATACTTGTGTTTTTAATACTTCTGCTGCTAGTTTGGCTACTGTAGCGTCATCTGCAAGAGCTAAATCAAGAAGCACTTCTATTGAAGGGCCACCTTTCATATGAGATAACAGTTCAAAAGCAAATGTTGGGGTAATTTCTGCTATTACAGATTCTGTTAGAATAATTTCCTTTAAAAATGCAGCCTTTACACCGGCAGCGCTTGTTGTTCCTGGTAAGGTGTTATAAATGAAAAAGTTAAGGGAATCTTCGCGATATTCATTTCCTGAATCTTTAATTTGCGCAATAATTTCCGATAACAAATCGGCAGTATCTATTGGCAAAGGAGCCAATCCTAGATCATTTTTACGACTTTCAATTTCTTTAATGTACTCTACATATAGACTCATTTGGAACTCTCTCTAACTATAAAATGCTAATAGAACAAATATTAGCAGGATAAATTTTTTGCGCACATTTTACCTGATTTTCTACTTGCTCTGCTAATCATTTGCTTAAATAAGCACTATTCATAAAATTTATAATGCATAGAAGCTATAGTTATAATACTAATGAGACTTATTGTTACTAGCTGATATGTGTATCAAAAATTTAACACCAACTTTTGATGTTACACCTAATTTGATACTTCTGTTGAACGCTCTGCTGTAGGTTGTGCATTTAAACTTGAAGAAGGGACTGTTGCTGATTACTTACATTTGAACATTTTAATGCTTAAATGTATGAGTAGTGAAGGTTATAGCGATGTAGGTATCATTATTTGCCGTATTAAACTTATGAATCATTAGTTATCCATCATTAATTATCGTTTACTTTCCTGCAATTTAAGTAATTCTTATACATTTTCATACAATTGACTGCATAGACATGTTTGTATATTTTTTGATTAATCCGTTAACATATATCCAATAATAATAATTCAATGGAATGTTATGCGTTTATCAAATCATATACTGCCGCTATTTTTATCAATAATCACAACTTTTCTGCTATTTTCCTGCTCAGAATTTAGTGACAAAAAGACTAAGGTTAAAGAAAAAGAGGAGTATCAAGTACCTGTTGAAATCACTGAATTAGTACTTCAGGATATCAGTAATACTTATCGAACAACGGCAGTACTTGAAGCTAGAGCAGAGAGCAAAGTAACCAATAAAGTTACAGGAATGATAAATAAAATATTAGTTGAAGAAGGTATGTTGGTTGCCAAAGGGCAAGTGCTCGCTGAAATCGATGATGAAAGTTATCAGTTAGATTATGAGCGTGCTAGTATCGACTTAGCGTCGGCTAGTGCTGAGTTTCGTCGAAGTCAGCCTATTGATGGTAAACAATTGATTGCCGCGAAAGATTTAGAGAAATTAGAGTTTCAAGTGAAAACACGTATTAATCAGCAGGCTGTGGCTGCTATTCAAGTTCGTGACGCTAAAGTAAGATCGCCGATTGCTGGTGTTATCGCCAAAAGAATGGTTAAAGAAGGGAATATGATAGCCAATACCGGAAGCGAGATGTTTCATGTCGTCGCCTTAGATACCCTACAAGGTGTTGTTTATCTACCTGAATCAGAAATGATGAATGTCCATATTGGGCAACATGCGAAACTGTTTTTTCCTGCAAATAAGCGAGCTAGTGTTCCGGCGACAGTTGCGTTAATTTCGCCGTTAATAGATACCGAGTCAGGGACCTTTAAAGTGACGTTAAAGGTAAATAATGACAACAGTGTTTTAAAGCCTGGCATGTTTGCAAAAGTATCTTTAGTGCTTGATATCCATGAAAATGCACAAATAGTACCGCAAAAGTCATTATTGGTTACAGATACCGAAACGAGTCTTTATGTTGTTGCTAATAAAAAGGCCAAGCGAGTTGTTGTTGAAACAGGCTACGAACAAGATGGTTTGGTCGAAATATTAACACCTTTAAGCGAGGATGAACCTATTGTTGTGGTTGGTCAGCAAGGATTAAAAGTAGATAGTTTAGTAAAAGTATTAAACGAAGAAAAGCAGATCGTAGAAAAGCAGCGCTTAGAAAAACAAAAAACAGATAATCATGGAAACAAAAAACAGATAATCATGGTATGGAAGTTAAGTCGGAAAAGGAGCAATCAAAAGAAGAAACATCGTAATAAAGACCTTGTCTATCGAGATGTTATTTTTTTGAAGGATTTTTATTATGAGTATTATAAATACGGTTGTTAAACGACCAGTTACTGTTTGTATGTTTACACTCGCGGTCATGTTATTTGGTATGGTCGGTTTTTCTCGTTTGTCAGTTTCGTTGTTGCCAGATTTATCTTATCCAACTCTAACCGTTAGAACTGAAAATTCTGGAGCGGCACCAGCTGAAATTGAACAGTTAATCACTAAGCCTATTGAAGAGTCCGTCGGTGTTGTTAAAGGTATTCGTAAAATCCATTCAATTTCTAAAGCAGGACAGTCAGATGTAGTGATCGAATTTGAATGGGGAGTTGCAATGAATTTTGCCACTCAGAATGTCAGGGAAAAACTTGATATTATCGCTCTTCCTAAAGATGTTAATAAATCGATTATTTTACGATTTAACCCTGCACTTGACCCGATTATTCGTTTAGGTTTATCAACATCTGATCCTCATCCTCGTGCACTTAAAAAAATTAGAACTTTTGCCGAACAAGAAATTAAGCGTCAGCTAGAAACGTTGCCTGGGGTGGCTGCCGTGCAGTTGGGTGGTGGTTTACAACAAGAAATTCAAGTTATATTTGATCAAGAAAAAGCGGCTCGGCGTGGTATTTCTGCACAAACTATTGTCTCTCGGATTAAAAGTGAAAATATCAATATGTCGGCTGGACGAGTATATGACGGTCAACAAGAGTACTTAGTCAGAACACTTAACCAATTTAGCTCGTTAAAAGACTTAGGAAATATGATTATCAAGCAAGTGGATGGTCAAACTATCTATTTAAAAGATATCGCCAAAGTATATGATGGTGAAAAAGAGCGTACCGATATAACGCGTATTAATAATGATGAAGCTATTGAACTTGCCATCTATAAAGAAGGCGACGCGAATACTGTGGTGGTTGCTAATGCAGTTAATAAAAAGCTAACAGAGCTAACAGAAACATTACCGGAACAATTAAAATTTACAGTAATTTATGATCAATCCGAATTTATTATTAATGCTGTTGATGAAGTAAAAAGTGCTGCCATTGTTGGTGGTTTATTAGCGATGGTAATTCTGTATTTATTTTTAGGTAACTTCTTTAATACCTTAATAATCTCATTGGCTATTCCTGTTTCAATTATTGCGACTTTTAATTTGATGTTTGCTAATGATATTAGTTTAAACATTATGTCATTAGGGGGTATTGCATTGGCGGTGGGGCTCTTGGTTGATAACGCTATCGTGGTATTAGAAAATATTGCTCGTTATCGAGAAAAAGGGCTCGATATCGTTAAGGCGGCAGTAAAAGGAACAAGTGAAGTTTCGGGTGCGGTAGTGGCATCAACGTTAACTACCTTGGCTGTGTTTTTTCCTTTAGCTTTTGTAGAAGGTTTTGCCGGACAATTATTTAGTGACCAAGCGATGACTGTTACTTTTGCTTTATTGGCATCACTGATTGTTGCGTTAACGTTAATTCCGATGTTAGCTTCTCGCCAATTTGGGACTGATAATGATGAAGAACCTTTGGTCTTGGTAGACAAGGAACAAATAACGAATGAAGTCGATAACCTCTATAGAGCCAGTAAACTTAAAAATACCAGTAAGATGGCTGCTAAAGTATTACTCTTTCCGTTAAACGTGATGTTTAATTATTTGCCGTTATTCATAACTAAGTGCATTTTGTTGCTGACGAATTTATTAACCAAAGTCGCAAATTTCACTTTTAAACCTGCCCATAAAGTCTTTAGTCTTTATTTCAATAAAGTCTCTGCGGTGTATCGACATTTGTTAAAAAACACCTTGAATAACCGCATGTTAATGTTAGCTTGTAGCCTAGTTTTTGGTGTTTTAGTCATGAGCCTATTACCTAAAATAGGGCTTGAATTAGTGCCGGAAGTCGCCAAAAGTGAATTTACACTCGAACTGACCCTCCCGCAAGGGACACCTATTGATATAACCGATCAGCGTTTGCAGCAATTAGCCGCCCTTTTTGCCGAAGATAAATTAGTGAAACACAGCTACTCACTTGCTGGTAGTGGTAGTTTGATGATGAGCTCTGCAAGCAAAGGTGGTGAAAATTGGGGACAGTTGTTAGTTGCAGTCAATGAGAGTCGTGACCTAGAAGTTGTTAAAAATAAGATCAGAGCGCAAGTCGAACAAATGGCGGATGTCAGTGCTGAAATTGCACAAACAGATATGTTTACCAGTGAACGGCCATTACAAATTATTCTTATCGGTTACGATTTACTTGCTTTGAAAAAATATAGTGACCAGCTGACCGAGCAATTATCAGCAGACACACAATTTACTGATATTAATAATAGTCTTCGGGCGGGTCAGCCTGAATTGAAAATTAGTTTTGATAATGAACGTTTAGCGAGTCTAAAACTTAAAGCGTCTGATATTGCAGAGCAATTAGTCACTAAGGTTGCAGGTTCAGTGGCAAGTAAATACAACTTACAAGATAGGCAAATTGATATTTTAGTACGTGCTGATGAGAAATCTCGTAACTCAGCGCAAGCAATTCGCCAAATAACTGTTAACTCAGAACAAGCAAAAGCCTTACCTTTATCGGCTGTTGCAGCCATCACTGAAAATATTGGTCCAAATGAAATTAATCGTATTGATCAAAGTCGAGTTGCCATTGTTTCAGCGTCATTAATGTATGGTGATCTCGCTGATGCGGCAGTAAAAGCAGAGCACTTGGTTGAACAACTCTTTTTACCCGACAGCATCAAAGCAAATATAGCGGGACAAAATAAAGAAATGGCGAGTTCATTTTCTTCACTCATGATGGCGTTGTCATTAGCTGTATTTTTAGTGTATCTAGTGATGGCATCGCAGTTTGAGTCGCTATTAAATCCACTGATCATTCTATTTTCAGTACCACTTGCTGTACTTGGTTCAGTATTAGGTTTGTATATTACCGATACTAATATCAGTGTGATTGTCTTAATTGGTGTGATTATGCTTACGGGCATAGTGGTTAATAATGCCATTGTTTTGGTTGATCGTATTAATCAATTGCGCTGTACCGGTATGGAAAAAATGGCAGCTATTATGGAAGCAAGTGAATCTCGTTTTCGTCCAATCATTATGACCACATTAACCACTATATTAGGCTTGTTACCACTTGCTTTGGGTGGTGGTGAAGGTTCGGAGTTACGTGCACCTTTGGCCATTACGGTAATGAGTGGACTATTGATGGCGACAATGCTGACTTTGTTACTTATTCCGGTGTTATATAGTTTATTTGACCGTAAAAAATATAGTGTTAACTCAGCTGAGGAAAACGAAACTTTGTTAACTGGTGCTGAATATGAGCACTAGTTCTTCATCAGAGAGTGTTAAAAACCTATCCGTTTTACCGATACATTTGTGGTTAACGGCATTAGCATTAAAGCGACCCGTCACAACGGCCATGTTGATGATTACTTTATTTGTTACAGGCCTAGTCGCTAGTCGGTTATTACCACAAGAAAGCTGGCCCGCAATAAATATCCCGATGGCCTTCATTAATGTGTCATATAAAGGTGCGACACCAGAAGAGGTCGAGCGTCTCATTACTCGGCCGCTTGAAGAAGCACTGGCTACACTAAGTGGTGTTAGTGAAATGACATCGACTAGCCGAGCCGATTCATCTCGAATTCGGTTGATGATGAATTTGAATGCGGACTTAGATAGTAAAATACTCGAAGTACGTGAAAAAGTAGATATGGTTCGGCATCTATTACCAGATGATATCCGGCGGATAAGGGTACAAAAGTTTTCGACAGAAAACATTCCAATTCTTAGTATTGTGCTATCGGGTGATAAGAATTTATCCCATGCCTATGACTTTTTAGACAAAAAAATTAGAAGGCCGATTGAACGTTTGAAAGGAGTTGGACAAGTTGAATTTCGTGGTGTCGTTCAGCCTAGTATTGAAATTCAATTAGACAGTATTAAATTGGCGATGAACCGTATTGATCAAGCACAATTATTACAAGATTTACGAGACAGTAATTTTTTAGTGAAATCAGGTAGCATTCTCAGCGGTGGACGTAAATATAGAGTCTCGCCTGACGGCGAATATCACAACTTAAATGATATTCGTAATTTTCAAGTAAAGGCAGGCGTTAAGTTAACTGATGTTGCTACGGTAAATATGATTTCACCAGAGCGTAGCAGCGAAATTCGAACCGATAGAAAAAAATCGGTGGGCATGGAGGTATTTAAGGAATCAGATGCGAATGTGGTTGCTGTTACAAAAAACATTGTCGGTTTGGTAGAGCAACTTCGTCAACAGGACGAATTTAAAGATATTACTATTAAAATAAAAGATAATAGTGGTGAAGAAATCCAGCAATCTTTGAGTGATTTATTAAAAGCTGGTGCATTGGGCATCGTATTATCTTTTATTGTTTTATATATTTTTTTACGTAATAGTCATATTACTCTTATTGTGGTTGCCTCGGTGCCCATTTCATTAAGTTTTGCTATTGCTGGCATGTATTTTATGGGTTACACCTTGAATATGTTATCGCTGGCGGGGTTATTTATTGCCGTAGGCTTACTTATTGATAATTCAGTGGTTATTTGTGAAAGTATTCTGCAACAAAAAGACAAATCGTTAAGTTCTTTGCAAAAAGTACTTACCGGTGTTGATAATGTTAGTATTGCGATTATCAGTGGTACCTTAACGACAACCATTGTTTTTATGCCGCTATTAATGGGCGAAAAAACCTTTATTACGATATTAATTGAACAAATAGCCGTTGCCATTTGTTTGCCCTTATTCGCATCGCTGATTATTGCAAAGACGGCTATTCCATTGATGTTGAGCCGTGTAAATCAAGATGCTTTATCTAATGTGGTCACCCAAGGTAAATTAGACGCTTGGTATCGCCCAAGCTTAACAAAAATATTAACGCGTCCTAAGATCACAGCTTTGGTTATTTTTCTGTTGATAATAAGTGGCGTTATCGCCAAGCAACGAGTGAGTAGCCTTCAAGATAAAGGAAAAACAGAAAGTGAAATCATTATTCGTTATCATATTCAAGGAGAGCAAAAGCTAACGGATGTTTCTAAACTTGTTGATAACATGGAAAAATACCTCTATGACCATCAACAAGAGTTTCAATTTAAGCAAGTAAATAGTCGTATTTGGTCTAATTATGCGATGTCTCGAATCAAACTTAATAAAGGTTATTCTCTACCGTTATTTGAATTAAAAGAAAAAATTCGTCAGGGCTTCCCTGAAAGTGCTATTGCGAGGCCGTCTTTTGAATGGTCAGAGCAAAAAGGAAAATTGGCAAAAGTCACCCTTAACGGTAATTCAACCAAACGTTTAATGGCGTTAAGTGAAACTATCATTGCTCAACTAAAAAGTGTTGAGGGTTTTGCTGAAGTAGGGGTTAACAATGATACTAATAAAATGGAATTGGTGTTAAGGATAAACCGAGATAAAGTTTCACGGTTGGGCGCCAATACTCAACAAGTTGCACAACGCATATCGACAGCATTACGGGGCGTTGATCTGCGTTCTTTTCGAGATTCTATTTTAGGCGAAATAGCGATCCGGTTGGTTTATCATCCTGAAAAAGCAGTACCTTTGGAAAGAATAAAACAACTGCCAATTTTAGAGAGTAAAGGTAAAGTTATCACTTTACAGCAGTTGGTAACTTTTGACAGTGTGCCTATTATGCATAGGATAAGGCGTGTTGATCGTAAAACCAATCTTAATATTTCGATTAATTTAGAAGATATTAATCGTAAGCAAGCGTCTGAAAAAATTTCAGAAGTCATGGAGAACGTTGCTTTTCCTGCAGGTTATGACTGGACTCTAGGTCGACAGTTTGAAAAAGATGATGAAGCGATGAAAGATATGGCTATTAATATGTTACTCGCTTTTGCGTTAATCTTTATTGTTATGGCCGCTTTGTTTGAATCTTTATTGATGCCCATAGCAATTTTATCTTCTATTGGTTTAGCATTTATCGGGGTTTATTGGACCTTTGCTGTATTAGGTATAGGTTTAGGCGATACCGGAATGATAGGGATGTTAATTTTAATGGGCATAGTGGTGAATAATGGCATTGTATTAATTGATCAAATAAATAAACTCAAAGGCGACGCCAGTAGTTTATTACCCCCGATAATAAATGCCTGTGTTAGTCGCATACGGCCAATATTTATGACTGTCGCGACTACGGTTATTGGTATGGTTCCTTTAGCATTAGCCTCTAGCGATAGTCAGGCATATCCGATGGCCGTGGCTATTATTGGAGGTTTATTATTCTCAACTTTTACCAGCTTATTTTTAGTGCCGTATTGCTATTTAATGTTGGTAAAACTTGGTCAACGTTCGGCGAGACGATTTCGTATCGCCAAAGCGTTTGCAGATAAAACTATTTCTGTTTAAATGTGCTTAATTAGTTTGGAACCGTAAAGGTCATTTAATTAATTATTACGGATTTTTTATTACTTTTTAGGTTTTGGAAAGTATAAGATGGGGTCGCTTTTAAAGCGTCCTTGGCATTCTGATGGAGAACTTTTAAAGAGTACTTTTTTAAAAGAACTATCTAATGTTAACCACTTATCAATTAGGGTAGGGGCTGCTCTAGCTTCATCAAAAGCTTCTTGTAACAGTTGTTGTCTTACGTCAAAAAGTTCTTCATCGATATAAATATGCATATGTGCGGCAGGCGGAGCTTTACCCACATAAAGATTTTCTCCCCCCAATACTTTTTGCATAAAGTCTACTTGTTGATCTTCAATATGCTGTTGAGGGATATTTTCGAAGTAGAGTTTTAACCAGGGATGTTTATAAACTTTATCATAGAAAATTTTATTAATAACTTGTAGACTTTTTTTGCCGCCCATTTGTTCAAATTCAGCTAGTTTCGACATGAAGACCCATTACTATTGTTATCTTATTTTATAGTATTGTTTATTTTCCTAGCTTTTTTCTGATTTTTTTCATGTGGGCGCGAAAGCTTTTATCAAATTTACTTGAACCACATGAAAATGCGGCAACAGATTTTACACCTTCCATACCAACGTTAGTTAGATCTCTTTCAACAAAACAAAGACCGTCATCGCCTTTTTCTATAGCAAGATCACTAGAAAGACGGTTGGTCCTATTCTTTTTTTTCTCTTCATTTGAAAATTGTTTTTTTGAGTGTTGAACGGGGACGGGGTCACCATGCATGATAGATATGGAACGATGTTGCTGGTATTGCTCCAGTCCTTGCTCCATTGCTTTTTGATTTATGCGGCTTTGTAATTTACTCAGTTGTTCAAAAGCAGAAAAGGAGCTCGCTGCTTTAGCTTCGTTTGGCTTTATTTTAATATCATCATTTTCTCTGGATATTGTTACCTCAGGCTTCATCACTTTTTCACTAATAACTTCTTTAGCAGGCACATCTTCAATTTTAGTTATGTCATTTATTTCGGGCGTTATTTTTTTACTCTTAACTTTTTCTGACTCTTCAACCTTAGTCGTTTCTGCGATTATCGTTTTTTTAGGTGGTAAAGGTGGTCTCTTATATAGATAACTTTTGATCGTTTTAACTGGCGGTGGCGCTTTTGTTGGGGCATGACTGTCCATGCGACTTAATAACAATACGATTAAGATATGCACTAATATAGAAATTAGTAGAGCAGGAAAATGTCTTTTTAATGCAAAGATATCAATAAACTACCTAAAATATTTATGTTTGAGAGTAAGGCATTATAGACTAAAGAAGAAAGGTTAAGTTCCAGAATATTTGTAATAAATTTTAAACTCTTTTTTAATTCATTATCGAATCAATGGCGCCATTGTCTAATAAATCAGTTAATTTTTTAGATATTGGGCCAAGATCTTGATAGAGCGAAGACTTTTTTGATATACCTATATACGAATTAACACTCTCATCATATTTATATTCAGCAAGTTTTAACTTCGTTTTATATGTTTCGCTGTCTACCAAGGGAATAATAGACTCCTCGCGCTCTATAAAGGTATCAAGTCTTTTGTTTAATAACATTTTGATTAATTGAGTATGAGTAGTTACTGCTATTTTATTTAGATGTCGGTTATCATCAAAATCATCAAAATAGGTATAACCACGTAATACACCGATGGATAAATCGTTTAGATCTGCACTATGTTTTATTTGTAATTTACTGTTGTAGGGAAGATAAAATCGCAGAGGGAAGTGTTGTACTTCAAAAGGGCGTTCAAGGTAAGCGATATATTTTTCACGAGCCTGTGTTTTTCGTATCGCGAAGATCATGTCAGCTTGCCCACTCTCGATCATTGCAAAACACCTTGCAACAGGGCATCTTAAAAATTGTAATTTCTTATTCAACTTCTCTGCAAATAAACGCATAACATCAACATGCCTACCTACATATTCTCCGTCAATAAAGTCAACCATAGGTGGTTCAAGGGAAATGGCCATTTTTATAGTATCTTTTTGCTCAGCTAGAGCTAAGGAATTGAATGTAATAAAAAAAACAAAGACTCGAAATAACAAAGTTTTGATGCCTAGTATAGATTTTAAATTAAACATTACTAACAGTATTGGTACTAAGTATATACCTAAAGTAGTTTGTGATGCGAATATAAAGCGGTATGAGGTGTTCTTACTTGGACCGCTTCTTAATGAAATAATCAACCTCAAACCATATCAAAATATTGTGCAGAGGAATTGAGCAACTCATATTGTGATTCTTCCGATAATTAATGTTTGTTTAGGCAAGGATAAGTATGGTTTACAAAGACGTTCTCTACTTTTGGGTTTATAAATGAACGATGAATTTATTCTTTTGCTATTAATTGATTGTTTTTAGTAAATCTACTGACAATTGCGTGTCAAAAGGTGAGTGTTTGCTATAATCAACTTAGGCTTATCTAACAACGTTATCTATTGTTTGTGGCTAATAACTGACAATAAAATATCGTTTTGAGGTGAAAATGGAATACGAATTTATTCATGACCCAATTACAGGATCTGCCAAAGCAAAATTCTCTATGGAACACGAAGTTATTGGTCCATGGTTAGAGGTTGAAGTAGGTCATAATACGGAGAAGCTAACAGAGTTATTAACGGCAATATCCGAAAATAATGCTCGTAGAAAGCATGACGTTTTGGTGACAGGCCATGAGTATTCAATTGTGTTTAGTGAAGATGATGTCACTATTCAAACGAATGCCAGCCTTAATGGTATACAATCACTTCCTGACGTATTAGAAGCTGAAGAGCTCGACTTTGATCAAAACCATATGGCATCTTGTGGTATCGAAGATTTTAAAGAACTTTTACATTCATGGGCAACATTTATTAAAAGTTAATTTGTATAAATATCCCATAAACTTATAATTTTTTATTGAATATAATTCAATTATTAAAAGTTAATAGGTCTTACACTTCCTAACAAAAATTCTCTGAGCATTTCTGTAAAATTGTTATATATTATAAGGTATAACAATAATGTTTTTTCAAGAGTCAGCGATAATTTTCAATCTGATTAACTTCATAAACATACCGCTGATTCTCCATGATATGCTACTTCAAAAAGAGATCATATGAGCGTAACAAACACTCCTCAGCCAAAATCACGACGTATGGTACAACTTAGATATGTACTGCTACCGATTGCTATTGTTTTCTCAGCATTAACTGTTGTTGGAATTCTAAATGCTTTAGCGCCAAAACCCATTAAAAATCCACCGGAAATTAAAGCACCACTGGTAGAGGTGATATCGTTAAAGCGGGAAGATATTACTTTTAGTATTGCTAGCCAAGGTAATATCGTACCAAGAACACAAACAACGCTTATTTCAGAAGTATCTGGCGCTGTAACCTATATTTCTGAAAAATTTAATGTCGGTGGCTTCTTCAAGAAGGGCGACGTATTACTTAATATTGACGACATTACTTATCGTGTTGCTGTGTTGCAAGCTCAAGCTAGGTTGGAAACAGCACAAGCTGGTTTTATAGAAGAAAAAGCGCGTGCAGCACAAAAAGAAGAAGAGTGGTTATTAACAGGTAAAACGTTAGCACAGGCCCCCATTTTGGCTCTTAGAATACCACAACTTCAGCAAGCAAAAGCTGACGTAAAAGCAGCTCAGGCAAATTTGCAAGAAGCAGAAGTTAAGTTAAAGCGCACAACAATTATTGCGCCTTATGATGCAATGTTAAAATCAAAAAATGTTGATATTGGCCAATATGTTTCAACGGGGACCGTGTTGGCATCAACTTTTGCAGTAGATTTTGCAGAAGTACGTTTACCAATAAAGCAAAAAGATGTGTTGTTTTTGAATTTACCTAAAGTCAATCAACACAGCGAAGCATCGTCAGTGATAATTAAATATCAACTTGGTAATGAAATATTCACAGTACCATCAAAATTAACGCGTTATGAAGGGGAAGTCGACAGTAAAAGTAGAGTTCACTATGTTGTCGCCCAAATAGATGATCCTTATCAAATTAAATCACTAAGTAACTCGCCAGCGTTGCGTGTGGGGATGTATGTAAATGCAAAAATCTCAGGCAAATTATTAAGCGATATCATCGCGATTCCCCGTGGTGCCGTATATGGTGAAAATACGATACGCTTAGCAAGCAAAGGTCATTTATTCTTACAAGATGTTACGATATTACGAAGTGATGCAGATTATGTTTATACCCGAGATACTATTGAATTGGATATGCGTTTGATTACAACTAAGCTTGAATCTGCTGTTGATGGTATGACATTGCGTATCGCAGACGAAAATAGTCTCAGCTCTATGAAGACAGATAACAATTCAAAGCAAGGTAATTAAAGATGAGTCAGTATTTGGAACAATCATCTGAAAAATTATCAGGCATCATTGCTTGGTTTACACGCAATAATGTAGCGGCAAATTTACTGATGGTATCAATTCTTGTTATCGGTATTTTTTCATATCAAAGCATTAATAAAAAGATGTTCCCCGAATTTAATCCAAATAGCATACAAGTCACTGTTGCACATTTAGGAGCCGCACCTGAAGAAGTTGAACAGTCGGTAATTTTGAAAGTTGAAGAGGCTTTAGAAGACCTTGAAGGTATTAAACGTATAACTTCTACAGCCAATGAAGGTTTTGGTGTTGTGAATATTGAGCTGCAATCAGGTTATTCGATATCAGAAAAACTTGATGAAGTACAAATGAATGTTGATGCAATAACCACTTTTCCAGAACAAACCGAAAAACCTATTATCAGTAAATTAGAATTTAAAAGTCAGGTCTTATGGCTTTCTATTAACGGCACTATGGATAGGCAATCTCGGCAAGTTATGGCGCAAACCATTCGTGACGAAATAATGATATTACCCAGTGTTAATAGTGTTGATGTTGTTGGCAGCAGAGACTACGAAATTAGCATAGAGGTTTCAGAAGATAAACTTCAAAAATATGCTCTTACCTTTGATGAAATAACCCAAGCCGTGCGTGCATCGTCAATTGATATGCCAGGAGGAACAATTAAAACACATGGAGGTGATATTTTACTACGAACACAAGGGCAAGCATATACGGGAATTGAATATGGGAAATTAGTACTAAAAACATCCGTCGATGGTACACATTTATTGCTATCTGATGTTGCTAATGTTGTTGATGGTTTTGTTGAGTCTGAAGGTTTTGCAAAATTTGATGGCCAGAATACAACCAGTATTCGAGTGCAATCAACGGGCGATCAAAATGATTTAGATATTGCCGAAGAAGTGCGTCAATATGTTAAGAAAAAGAACCTAAGCTTACCCAAAGGTGCGGAGCTTGAGATTTGGGGGGACTCTTCTTTTTATTTATCAGAGCGTCTCGACATGATGGTCACTAATATGTTGATGGGTTCTCTGTTAGTGTTTTTAGTTTTAACATTATTTTTAAGGATAAAAATTGCCTTTTGGGTGATGTTAGGTATTCCTATTAGCTTTTTTGGTGCATTTATTATGATGCCTCTGTTAGGAGATTGGTCAGTATCTATTAATTTATTGAGCTTATTTGCTTTCATTATGGTGCTAGGTATTGTCGTTGATGATGCCATTGTTATTGGCGAAAGTGCTTATTCTGAAATTCAACGTTATGGTCATTCCACTGACAACATTATTCGTGGCACTATGCGAGTAGCTATGCCTGCAACGTTTGGAGTATTAACCACTATAGCCGCATTTGCGCCTCTATTATTTATTGATGCGAGTTTTGCGGCATTTTTTAGGGCAATAGCCATCGTGGTAAGCTTTTGTTTAGTCTTTTCATTAATAGAGTCCAAGTGGATCTTACCTGCTCATTTAGCCCATATGAAATATGTGCCGTTAACCGATGAAAATAGTAACCGCTTAGAAAAACTACAAATGCGCTTTAAAGACTGGCTTGAACATCTCATTCATCATAAATATAAACCTTTATTGGAAAAAGCCTTAGTTGCTCGCTACAACACAATGGCAAGCTTTATTGCTATTTTAATTCTAGCCATTGGCCTAATTGCTGGCGGCTTTGTAAAGGTTGAAGTATTCCCTAATGTTCCTAGTGATTTTATTCAAGGTAATATTACTATGGTTGATGGTTCGGCGCCGAGTGAAAGAAACAAAGCTATTGATCAAATAGTAGCCGCAGCTCTTAAAGTCGCTGATGAAAATAAACATGACGGCGTTAGCTTTCTTAAACATACTATGGTTTTTACGCAAGGTAATACCGGAGCTGGATTTTTATTAGAGTTGGTTAAATCGGAACATCGTGAATTAGACGCTTACGAGATAGAAAAGTTGTGGCGTGATGAAATCGGTGAAATTCCCGGTACACGAGAGTTAAGATTTTTTGCCGGTACTAATGCTGGCGGCGGCGCTGCAATAGAATTTCAATTAACAGGTCGCAACGATAATGAACTAGAAGCGGCGGCGGAGGCTATCCAAAGTAAATTGAAAGAATATGATGGCGTCTATGATGTTCGAAATTCATTTTCTCGTGGTAGCCAAGAAATTAAGCTCGATATTAAGCCTGAAGCCGAAGTGTTAGGTATCACCTTGGCATCGTTAGCTCGTCAAGTACGCCAAGCGTTTTATGGCGACGAAGCACAACGAATACAACGGGGTCGTGACGAGCTTAAAGTGATGGTGCGCTATCCAGAAGAAAACCGTTTATCCATTGCCGATCTCGAAGACATGTGGGTACGTACACCAAGCGGCGAAAAAGTCCCTTTTTATCAGGTTGCTGAGATTTCAATAGGACAAGGTTTTTCAAGTATTACCCGTATCAACCAAAAACGTTCGATTACTATTTCTGCTGACATTGATAGTGAGAAAGTTGAATCTCGCAAAGTTGTTACCCAAATGAACGAAGAAAGTATTCCTGACATTTTAAGTAACTACCCAACAGTTGAATATGGTGTTGAAGGAGCAAGTAAAGATCAAGCTGATTTCCTACGCCAATTAGGTATGGCTGGACTTGGCGCTTTATTTCTTATTTATGGTTTGATCGCCATTCCAACAAAATCCTACGCACAACCTATTGTCATAATGTCGGTGATCCCATTTGGTATTATTGGTGCCATTGTTGGTCATTGGGTATTAGGGAAAACCATCAATATGATGTCAATGTATGGTTTCATCGCATTAACGGGTGTTGTTGTGAATGACAGCTTGATCATGGTTGATTTTATAAATAAAGCTAAGGGGTCGGGTCTGAAGATGATGGAAGTTGTAACGCAGGCTGGAACACAACGTTTCAGGGCGATATTATTAACGTCACTGACTACATTTTTTGGGATCTTTCCACTCTACTTTGAAAGTAGTTTACAAGCACAGTTTATTATTCCTATGGCAATATCTCTAGGTTTCGGTATTGTTTTTGCGACTGTCATTACTTTGTTTTTAATTCCCGCATTGTATTTAATTAAAGAAGACTTACATAACCTGTTTCGTCGTCAAGATAAATCAGCCGTTGAAACTTTAAGCTCTTAATATTGTACTTCATTTAAAAACACGAGTATTACGTAAGGCTGCAACTTCAATAGCAGTCTTACGCGACCTACTTATTCTTAAGTCTTCATTTTATATCATCGTGACTTTTGGCACTGTTGCCAATTAAGTAATTTATTTATTCTCTTATTAACTTAGTAGGAGAATTAAATGACCACAGATAGATCATCTTTAGCGCAACTTACCATTGATAGAAGTGAGAAGAACTCGAAGTCAATTAGGCCTACTGCGGCCATTGCCATATTCAGCGCTACACTTATCGCTGTTATTTTTTATTGGTTTAATACCGATGTAAATAATCATTTAGCAGAAGCAATAACTCTACAACCAGCAAGTGAAGCCGAGCAAAAGACGGATTCTTTAGTTCTTGCTGTTAACACAAAAGTATCAACTCCGTTATTAACCTCATTTGATCAACCAAGCATTGCTGTACTTGATGCAAGTGGACATATTGTTGCTAGGCGTATTGCAACAGTATCATCGAGAGTCACTGGTAAGCTTAATTTATTGAATATTGAAGAGGGTCAACGTGTTGTTAAATCTCAAGTTCTTGCAGAGTTAGATGATCAACAGGCAAAGCTTAGTTATCAATTAGCCCTCGCTGACCTTTCAGCAACACAAGCAAGCTTTGAAGAGCAAATAATTGTACAGCAACAGCAACTTAAGCACTCGACTCGCTTAAATGAGTTGTTCAAAAATAAATTGATTAGTGAACAACAAGTTGAAGATTCATATTTCAAAACGCAGCAAATTGCGGCGCAGTTAACGAATAAACAAGCGATGATCAATTTATCAAAAAAGCGTGTCGAGTTAGCGCAATATCAATTATCACAACATAAAATCAGAGCACCATTTGATGGTGTAGTCATTAGTAAAAATGCACAAGTGGGTGAATTGATTTCAGCGGGAACCGCTAGTGGTGGCTCCATTAGAACAGGAGTCGGCACTATCGTTGATATGACCTCTTTGGAAGTTGAAGTTGAAGTAGGTGAAAGTTACATCAACCGCGTATTTGCAGGGCAACAAGTATTAGCGACTTTAGATGCCTATCCACAATGGCAAATAGCTAGCATCGTTGAAGCGATTATACCAACCGCAGATCGTCAAAAGGCCAGTATAAAGGTGAGAATAAAATTATTAGAAATCGATGATCGTGTACTACCTGATATGGGAGTAAAAGTTAGCTTTTTATCAACAGAAACCTTGATTGCTCAGCAGTAGCTAAATGACATAAATAAATTTTAAGGAAATAACGATGAATACATCAACCGAAGAGCAAGCTAACAACATTATTTTTAAAGACATTAACAAAAGTTATAGCAAAGGTGATAACACCGTTGTAGTGCACGATAAATTTAACTTGGAAATCAAATCAGGAGATTTTGTGGCGTTAATGGGTCCATCAGGCTTAGGGAAAAGTACATTATTACATTTAATGGGCGGATTAGATCGCCCAACTACTGGCAGCGTTGAAATTGGCGGACAACGTATTGATAATTTAAGCGAGAGCAAGCTTACGCGTTGGCGCGCTGATAACATTGGTTTTATTTTTCAGTCACATCATCTATTACCTGTGCTAAGTGCACAAGGGAATGTTGAATTGCCGTTATCGTTAACACCACTCAATAAAAAGCAACGACAGCAACATGCTGCTACCGCGCTCACTTTAGTAGGAATGGCTGAAAGAGCGGAACATTTTCCAAAAGAGCTATCTGGTGGACAAGAGCAGCGAGTAGCAATTGCTCGCGCAATTGTAAGCGATCCAAAAATATTATTATGTGATGAGCCAACTGGGAACTTAGATCGTAAAACCGCAGATGAAATATTGGCCTTATTAAAAAAACTTAATAATGATTTTGGCAAAACTGTGGTCATGGTGACTCATGATCTTAAAGCGGCTGAATATGCGTCGCGAGTCATTAATCTAGAAGAATATATTGCGCAAGGACAGCAACAATGTGTGGAAGAGGAGTTAAAATAGATGAGTCTTTTTGAATTAGTGTTGAGAAATAGTTTTCGTAAAAAAACAAGATTTACCTTAACTTGCCTTTCAGTGATTGTTGCATTTTTTTTACTTACAACTTTAGCCGGTATTGACCATGCTCTAAATGCTAGCGTGAGCAATAGTAATCAATACCGGTTAATGACAAGTCACAAAATATCGATAACACGTTCACTACCAATTAATTATCAACAAAAAATTAAAGCTCTTACGGGGGTTGCAGATGCTAGTTATGTTTCTTGGTTTGGTGGTTACTTCCAAAATGAGAAAAACCAACTTGCGGTAATGGCCGTTGACCATCATAGCTATTTTGATCTATTTGATGAATATCAAATACCCGCAGAGCAACTAGCCTCATGGAAGAATACACGAACCGGATTAGTGATTAGCCAATCTATTGCCGATAAATATGATTGGAAAATAGGCGATAAAATTCCCTTAAGCTCATCAATTTGGATGAATAAAGAAGGTGTTTTTAATTGGGAATTCATTGTTTCAGCCATTTACCAAAAAAAAGATGGTACAACAGATAGCAATCGTATCTTCTTTCAACATCTTTATTTTGATAAAGCACGTGCCTACGCACGTAATATGGCAAGTTGGTTTTCAACAAAAATTACGATAGATGCAGATGCTGAAAAAGTATCAAAAGTGATAGATAAACTGTTCGATAATTCAGATGCCGCAACAAGAACAACTACAGAACAAGTTTTTGTGAAAGAACAAGCTCAACAGTTTGTCGATATGGCAATGGTGATTAAAGTTGTTTTAATCGCCGTATTTTTTACCTTGTTGTTGATTGTTTGTAATACCATGATTCAAGTTAATCGTGAACGACTTAATGAAGTAGCAATGATGAAAGCAATTGGTTTTTCTTCTATTTCACTGGTAAAGCAAGTCTACTTAGAGTCATTGTTAATGTTGACTTTAGGTGCAGTATTGGGAAGTTTATTGGCAACATTGACCTTGTCACAAGTTCAACAACAGTTTATTGATTTTCTACCTGGTATTGCGATATCTCCATCTCATTATTTAACTGTTCTTATTTTGGCCATAAGTGCCGCAGGTTTATGTAGTTTATTTCCAGCAATAACCATTAAAAAGTTAGTTATTAGTGAAACATTAGGAGCGAAGTCATGATCAAACAAGCTATTGCCTTATCATGGATAAACTTTAAAAGTTTTCCTCATCGATTCATTGCCTCTTCTATTAGTATTTTAAGTATTGCATGTGTTGCCGCGGTAATGCTCGGTGTTTTAGCCTTAAGTAGTGGTATGGTGAAAACTATGGAACGTACAGGATTAGACAATACGTTATTGGTTATGCGTGCAGGTGCTGCTTCTGAGTTACAAAGTGTTATGTTTCCAACAGAAGTTAAATTATTGTCAAACAACGCTCAAGTCCTGCATGACAAAAATGGTCAAGCAATTTTTTCTGCAGAGATGTTTGTTAATGCAGAATACAAAAAATTATTATCAAATACTAAAATAACGGAGGAGGCAGGACAAGCAAATATTGACAGTGAAAGTTTATCTTTACGTGGGGTAAGTCAAAATACCTACCTTTTTCGTCCTCATTTTAAACTTGTTGCCGGTAAAAAATTTACAACAGGCCTAAGACAATTAATTATTGGTCAAGCAATCGCGCGCAGAATGCCTGAGCTTGTTGTTGGTAAAACTATCACCCTAGGCGGCTCTCAATGGTTAATTAGTGGTATCTTTTCGGATAATAATAGTGTTTTTGAGTCCGAATTATGGGCTGATATTGGCACTGTTCAAAGTGACTATCGTCGAGGAAGTAGCATTCAATCGGTGCGATTAGCACTTAAAGACAATATTAACCTCGCGGCACTTGAACAAGAGTGGCAAGCCGATCCAAGGCTCAATGTTCGTCTTATTCTTGAAAAAGTATTTTTTGCTGAACAAGCCCAAAATTTGACACGATTGATCCGCTGGATTGGGCTGCCTATTGCCATTATAATGGCATTAGGCGCCATTGTTGCCGCGTTAAATACCATGTATGCGGCAATCGCAAGTCGCAGCAACGAAATTGCAACACATAAAGCAATAGGTTTTACACCTTTTGCCATTTCAATGTCTATTATTAGTGAAGCATTATTATTGGCAGTTGTTGGCGGCTTATTAGGTATTATTCCTTTATACGTAATTTTTGATGGTTGGACTGCGGCAACACAAAATGCGACTAGCTTAAGCCAAATGATGTTTAATTTTGATATTAGTCCATTATTGATGACTCAAGCGATGTTATTGTCTGTTGTTATTGGATTATTGGGTGGAATTCTTCCTGCGATTAAAGCGATGCGAATGCCCGTAACTATTGCCCTACGAGATAGTTAGTTTTTAATGAAATCCAGAAGTCATTTATTAATTTAGTTAAATTTATATCGTTAAATATGATGGCTTCTGTTTTCTGTTCTTTAATATAATCAAATTATTAGGGTTTTGTTAATAAATAAAACCAAGATAATTCACAATGTTAAAAAGCTATTTCCTCTTTTTCAATTATTACCACTGTCTTTCATTTTAAAAGAATGGCTATTGGCAAAGGCAACTAACTAACGCATATTAGCTGCATTCCTGTAAGCCGAATTTGTGGATATTATTCACTAGGTTCTTCAAAACGAGCCGATGACTTTTTAGTACTTGCGGTAGGCCTTTATTTCCGTGGGTCTACCAGTGTTTTTTAAACAATGGCATATAAAGAACGTTAAGCTTTTGCAATAACCTGTTATTTTTTAATGTTTATTATCGGCGTGATTATCATGTTATCCAACCCGTTTGTATAAGTTGCACCTATTTACCTACTGCCTCAAAATGTTCATAGCGGAGGTCATAGACATTACTAAGAACCACTATTTGTTGTGTTAAAAAATACAGTAGCATTGCAGGAGGAATGGCTCAGTTATTCATTACTTCTATAATTTTATGATCATTATTGCAACGTTCTTAGCATCTAGATTGATAAAGATACAAAATAATTGTGATTAGATATTAAGAAAATCTATTTCATTAATAACTTTTCAATAGCGCAGGCATAGCCTTATTTTTTATTATTATTGTTATTCTTTTGACAAGGATATTTATGCAAATATTATGCATTAAATAATATAAGGTCTCTGTTTTATTGGGCTGTAGCTAAATAAAATAAGACAGATAGGTAAAAGTATGAGATGCTATTTTCAAGAATGGATGCGTATTCGAGAGCTTTGTTTATTGTTTAAACCTTAGGTAAGCCTTGTTTAAAATAAAATGTCACACTTTTATTGTGTATTTCACATTATATTAATCTGTATAAATGGACGCTCGCTATTAAATAGTAATAAAACTAAAAATTTATAAAAATAATGAAACACTAAGGAAATAAAACATGAAAAATACTCATAGACAGGTTTTTAAAAAATCTGCGCTTTGTATCGCATTAAGTTCAGCACTTACCGTTCCCACATATGCTTATGAAGAAGCGGAAGCCGTTGGTATAGAACGCATTCAAGTCACAGCATCACGTCGTGCATCGACAGTACAAGAGGCGCCAATTAATATTACCGCTCTTGATAGTGATGTAATGAAAGAACAAAATATTAGCAAGTTAACGGATATTGCCCGATTTGTTCCGGGGTTATCTATTCCTGAACAAGGCCGTGGCGGTAACAATATTATCGTTCGTGGTCTAAATACTAACCACACCGGGCCAGATTCTGATGGCGGTACAGTTGCAACCTATTTTGGTGAAATACCGTTGGCCGTTGATGTCCGTTTAGTTGATGTTGAGCGTGTTGAAGTACTCATCGGCCCACAAGGAACTTTGTATGGTGCGGGTACTCTTGGTGGTGCCATTCGTTATATTCCAAATAAAGCTTCATTAGATGAAACCTCTTTTTCATTTACAGCAGACGCCTTTAGTGGCGCTGAGTCTGATGATATTGGTGGAGAGTCTAGCTTTGTAGTCAACGTTCCATTAATTAACGATGAGCTCGCAGTACGTGCTTCTTTTAATCACTATAACGATCCTGGCTTTATCGATTATAACTATGTAATTAAAGAAGGTGGTGTTTCAAACCCTGATAACTTAGCGGATACTCGTAAAGTTGAAGATGCCAATGGTGAAAAAGTAACGACTAGCCGTATTGCTCTACGTTGGACACCAACCGATGAGGTTGATGCCACATTGACTTATTTGCATCAAAAAGGGGAGTTTGAAGGTCGTTCAACGACAAGTTACCAAGCATTAGGTCCAACTAACCCTTTACGTGATCAAATTGGTAAATATGAAAATGCTGCTCGCTACGAAGAGCCTGATGAGAATACAGATCAACTACTTAATTTAGACCTTACTGTTGATTTAGGTTTTGCTGAATTAGTTTCGGCAACAGGTTTTTCAAAGCATAAAAACGTCGGTAATCGTGACCAAACGGATTTACTTTATTCTCTAAACTATAGTTATGAAACTTTTCCTTCATTTTCTGCATATACGCGCGAAACTGAAGATGACGAAAGTTTGACCCAAGAAATTCGCTTGGTTTCACAAGGTGAATCGGCACTTTCTTGGATCGTTGGTGGTTACTATAATAAAGCAACCGATAATGGTGGTTATAGTGCTGAATATACGCCTGGTTATGGTGATTTTGCCGGCTTATCTTCTCCGGGGGATTTAGAGTACTTATCATTTGGTTCAGGTGAAACTGTGGAGAAAGCATTATTTGGTGAGTTAAGTTACCAAATAAATGACAAACTTAATGTAACGGTTGGTGCACGTTTTTATGAGTATGAAATTGAAGCGAGTTCAGCTGTTAGTATCGCCTATTGGGATGATGCTGTGATTCCTGGTACATTGGATTTTGCTCCAGGTGAAATTCAAAGTACTAAAGATAGTGGTGATGGTAATTTATTTAAATTTAATGTTAGCTATAAATTCACAGAAGATATCATGGCTTATGCTACCGTTAGTGAAGGCTTTCGTTTAGGTGGTACCAATGGTATTGCCGCATGCCCTGATCCTCTACCTGGTAATCAGATTGTATGTGCACTTCCGGATGAATTTTCATATGAGCCAGATACTACCACTAACTATGAATTAGGTTTTAAGAGTACTTGGTTAAATAATCGTTTTTACCTTAATGCAACATTATTTAGTGTTGACTGGGATAATGCACAAGTAAGCAGTGCGGCAACTGAAAATGGTAATCAACCGTATACTACTAATGCTGGTACGGCTAATTCACAAGGGGTTGAAATACTTACCCGTGCAATGTTAACTGATAACATCACTGCATTTGCCACTTATGCATATGCAAAAGCAGAGTTAACTTCGGATGTAATTGGTTTATTTGATGAATCATTACTAGGTGATCCTGATGTATCACCAGCATTATTAGCTGAGTATTCTGGTTTTGATGGCGATCGTTTACCAGCTTCTCCTGAACAACAGTTTTCTATGGGCGTTAATTACACTCAAGATATTTTCGATGATAAAGTACTAGATGTTGTCTATGGTTTAACTTATCAAAGTGACATTCTTACGCGCACGGGTTTAAGAAACGAGGGCGAAAAAATCTCTGGATACGCATTAAGTAACCTTTCGGCAACTATTTCTGCAGAGTCTTGGTCGGTGACTTTGTATGTAGATAATATGTTTGATAAATATGCATTCACAGGAGCTCGTTCTACACCACGTGGTACAGGTGTTACTGACTTTCCATCAAAAATTGGTAACTCTGCTACTGTTGGTCAAATACGTAGTTATGGTCATTACCTGACTGCACCACGTACTATTGGTTTGAAGTTTAACTATATGTTTGACATGTAGTTCTAAGTTTCTTTAAAAGTTAAGAGCACTGTATTAAGTAGATAATACAGTGCTTTTTTTTTATAACCTTACACAATCATCGTCAAATGCTTTGTGTACATTCATTAATACCAAAAAAATTACTCCGATTGGTATACTAAGGATAAAAATGAAAACTAAAACTCAGTTGCTGCTAAGTAGTGTTTTATTGTGTGTGAGCCATCTAGCCAATGCAGAAACGACTTTTATTAAAGTTGGTCATTTACTTGATGTTGTTTCCGGAAAAATTACTGATAATCAAGTGATTACCGTTGATGATGGTATTATTGTGAATATTTCAAATAACTTACCTGCAAAAGTTGACTCTGAAAAGGTGATTGATTTATCTGACAAGTTTGTATTGCCGGGGCTAATGGATATGCATACGCATGTGGTGAGAAACTTATCAAAATCTTTTTATGACGGATATTTTCAATCACCTCATCGCGCAACCATAGGTGGTATTGTTAACGCTGAAAAAACCTTAATGGCAGGTTTTACTGTGATCAGGAATGTTGGCGCAAGTAATTATCAAGATGTTGCGATTCGTAATGCAATCAACGCTGGAGAGGTTTCTGGACCTCGTATGGCGGTTTCAGGACCTGCGTTAGGTATTACTGGTGGACACTGTGATAGTAATGCACTCAACCACTCGTTTAAAGAGCGTGGTGAAGGTGTTGCTAATGGTCCATGGCAAGTGCGAGAGAAAGTTAGAGAAAATGTTAAATATCAAGTGGATGTTATTAAATTCTGTGCTACGGGAGGAGTCTTTTCTAAAGGCACTAAAGTTGGGCAACGCCAATATACTCAAGAGGAAATGAACGCGATTGTTGATGAAGCACATACGCATGGAAGAACTGTAGCTGCGCATGCTCATGGTACTGAAGGTATAGAATTTGCCATTAGAGCAGGTGTTGATTCCATTGAACATGCAAGTTTCTTGGATAAAAAAACAATAAAACTAGCCAAGAAACACGGTACCTTTTTATCAATGGATATTTACAATACTGAATATACGTTAAGTGAAGGGGCAAAAAATGGTGTTCCTCAAGAAAATATTGATAAAGAAAAGCAAGTTGGTACAAAGCAACGTGAAAGCTTTAGTGCCGCGGTAAAAGCTGGTGTTAATATGGTACTTGGTACCGATGCTGGAATTTATCCTCATGGCGACAATGCAAAACAGTTAAGTCGTATGACACGTTTTGGTATGACGCCATTACAAGCAATTCAATCGGCCACAGTCAATAGTGCTAAATTGTTAAAATGGCAAGATAAGGTTGGTCAAATTAAAGAGGGTCTTTTTGCCGATATTATTGCTGTCGATACCAATCCCTTAGAAGACATCAGCACACTGGAAAATGTTACTTTTGTGATGAAAGAAGGTAAGGTATATAAACAATAAAATATGTGCCATTAACCTAGCTTAGCTAATACCAAGTTGATTAATTAACTACTCATTTTTAGTGGTTAAAATAAATAACTACGGCGTTATAAATTTCATAAGTAGAATAACTACTTAGTAAAACTTACGCCTTGTATTTATTCATTTTTCCTCACTAAAAAGCAGAACACTTAATTAGCCAAATTGGTATACCGTTCTCTAAGCTAGACTTTTTATCACTAACAGTATAGGTGCTCATGAACAAAGATATCCAAGCTCTTCATAAAGATGCACAATTTGCGCTAAACCAACAAGAATATCAAAAGGCCCATCAATTTTTAATGGCCATTTTACAAAAAGATAAATATTTTGCTGATGCCTACTTTCTAATGGCGATGATCACCAGTGCCCACAATCGAATAGAGAAAACTATTCAATTAATTGAGCAAGCACTAAAGTTGGCGCCAGGTAATGTTGAATATTTAGCACATTTGGCAAAACACTTTGCCATTAAAAATGACCACGTTGAAGCGGTCAAGTATGCAGACCTAGCAGCAAAGTCGACCTCTACTAGTGCACTCACCCTTGATACATTAGGTGTGGCATATAGTAAGATAGGTTTGCATCAACAAGCCATTTTACACTTTAAAGAAGCGGTATTACTTAAGCCAGAATGTGTAGAGTTTCATTTCAACTTAGCAAGATCACAAACCTTTGTTGGAGACTTTGATGATGCACGTTGTTCACATGAAAAAGTGCTCGCACTTGACCCTAATTTTTGTAAATCTCATGCAGCGTTAAGTAGTCTCGGGGGGATAAGCAAAGAACATAATAATATTGAACGTTTGACAGAATTGTATCAAAGGATTAATGATGCAGATGACAAGTTAAATATAGGTCATGCTTTAGCACGTGAGTATGAGGCTTTATCTGAATATGAAAATGCTTTTGAATACTTAAATTTGGCTAAAAAAGCTAAATTGAAAACCATCAATTACGACTTTACTGAAGATCAACAAATGTTTGATGCCTTACAACAAACATTTACTGCACCTGGATTTCCTGTAAAAGGTGGTTTTAACACCTCAGAAGCGCTATTTGTTGTTGGCATGCCAAGAAGTGGTACGACGCTAGTTGAACGTATAATATCTCAACATACAGATGTTACTGGTGCTGGCGAGTTAGGATACTTTGGCTCATTGTTGAAAACAATGGGGGGAAGTACAAGTCCTAGGTTGCTAGACCAAGACACAATTGACGCAAGTTTAACGTTCGATATGGCTCAATTAGGTAAAGCATATATAGATAAAACACGCTGCTTAACAGGGGAAACGAAAAAGTTCGTTGATAAAATGCCACTTAATATTTTATATGTTGGCTTTATTTTTCAAGCATTACCACAAGCTAAGATCGTTTGTTTGGATCGTAACCCGTTAGATACTATTGTTAGCAATTATAGGCAAATATTTTCTGCGAATTCGAGTAGCTATAATTATGCTTATGCGTTAACAAGTACGGCTGAGTTTTATGTCGAGTTTAAAAAACTGATGCAATTGTGGTCAACGTTATTCCCCGATAACTTCTATGTTATTAATTATGAGAAGTTAGTCAATAACCCCGAAATTGAAGCCAAACGAATCATTGAATTTTGTGAACTTAATTGGCAAGAAGATTGTTTGGATATCCATAATAATACCGCGCCAGTGGCCACAGCCAGTGCTGTGCAAGTACGCCAGCCTATAAATAATAAATCTGTTGGTAATTGGAAGAAATATGATGCGTATTTAGATGAGGTTAAAAAAATAGTAAACTTACCCTAAGGCATAAAACCAAAAGTCACGATAAAGTTTATTAAAAACTCATGACTTTTGGCACCTGTTTCATTACTTTTAGCACAGTAAACTGTATTTGAACTCAGCAATTTTACTAATACAGCTAAACAGGATTTATTATGAACTTGAAACAATTAACGTCTTATCCAACCATCAGCCTTTTAATGTCTGCACTTGGCTCCCTTTCTATGATTGTGTTGTTAAGTCAAAATGTGCATGCGGCCGATTTAACCATAAATATCAGTGAAGTTAATAGTGGCAAAGGCATGGTTTTAGTGGCTTTATATGCAGGTGATGAGGCTTATAAAAGTGGCGAAGCTACATTTAAGTCACATGTTAAGGCTGAAAATACTCAAGAATCAGTACTTTTTAAAGATGTACCTGAAGGTGAGTATGCGGTCAAAATGTATCAAGATGAAAATAGTAACCGTGAGCTTGATTTTAATATGTTAGGTATTCCAAAAGAAGGTTACGGTTTTAGTAACAACGTGGGACGTTTTGGTCAGCCAAAATACCAAGAAGCAAAATTTATGGTAAAAGATAAGACAGTAATTGAAATGGAATTATTTTAAAGTTTGATCGATTAGTATTAAACTAGCCCTTGCTATGTGGAAGTATTTTAAATGAATCTCTTCAATTATAAAGAGATATTTCTAATTAGCTAAGGGTAGCTTACCTATACATGACGCCGATTTTAACAGACAAAGAGTAAGCCATGATAAAATATTATTTTCCTGAGCACCTTCGCAAAGATTGGTTATTACACATATCAGGATTTTTGACATGGTTTTTGATCAGCTTTCTATCATTACAAAATACTACGACTAAAGAAGGGTTTATTCTTAAGTCGACAGCATTTGTAGCATTTTATGTTTGTTTTGCCATTATGGTTGCTAACAAATGGCCGGTAAACGCCCCCAAATACAAACTACTTTTAACGAGTCAAATTCTCATTGTCTTGACCCTTATTTCATTTGATAAACATAATATAGCGGCAATATTATTGGTCTTGATTGCGACACAGTTGCCGTCGATGTTTTCTCGTCGACAAGCCATGTTTATTATGTTGTCGATGTCGACGGCCCATTACTTTATTATATTAAATGGCAATCTGTTAGACACTTTTTTTAATATTATTATCTATTTTCTTTTGCAAATATTTGGGTTTTCTACCATTGAAATTGTACATCGTGAAGTTAAAACTAAAGAAGAGCTGGCAGCGATAAATCAAGAACTTTTAGCAACCCGTTATATGTTAAAAAGCTCTAGTGAACGGCAAGAGCGGCTAAGGATATCCCGAGACTTACATGATGCTATAGGTCATCAACTCACGGCGTTGTCACTTAACTTAGAGGTCGCTAGCCATAAAGTTCCTATTGAATATAAGCCGCTCATTTCACAAAATCTTGTGCAGGCTAAAAACCTACTAAAGGATGTTCGTGAAGTGGTCAAAGAAATGCGCACCACAGAACAGTTTAATCTAGCAATAACACTGCAAGGTTTGGTTGCACAATTACCTAATTGTTCTTTAGAAGTAGAAAGTTTACCGGAAATTGATTCCTTATCCTTGAAGCAACAATTAGTTTTTTGTTTACAAGAAGGGATAAGTAATGCTTTACGCCACGGTAAAGCAAATAGGCTTATTTTGTCAGGGGAAAAGGAAGAACAGAAGCTGAACCTTTTTTTGGTTGATAATGGTAAAAATGTACAACATGAAAGTATCAATGAAAACAATTTTGGTAATGGACTTAAAGGCATGCAAGAGCGCTTAAAATCTTTTAATGGTGATGTTGAGTTGGTTTTTGAGTCGCAAGGTTCAACTTTAAATATTACCGTTGAAGATCGTTTTGATTGATCATTTTAAAATAAAATCACGAGGAAAATAAATTGATAAAAGTAGCTTTAGTTGATGATCAGCAATTAGTACGGCAAGGTATTGCTGGTTTATTATCACTTAGTGAAGATATTGATATTATCTGGCAAGCTGAGAATGGTGAACATGCCCAAGAGTTAATTAAAGATCAGCAACCGCAAGTGATGTTATTAGATATTCGCATGCCAAAGATGAATGGCATTGAATTGGTAAAATACCTACGTGATCAAGGAAATACATTACCGATCCTTATGTTAACAACATTTGATGACAGTGAACTTTTTATGCAAAGTTTACAAGCAGGGGCTAATGGCTTTTTATTAAAAGATGTCTCATTAGAAAAACTGGTTAATGCGGTTAAAACCTTAGCTGCTGGTGGTTTTGTTGCTGAGCCTATTGTGATGAAGCAACTGAATAAAGGCTTGCCTGAACTACCTGTTATCGATGATTTAAGTGAAAAAGAAAAACAAATATTGAAATTAATTGCCGGTGGATTCTCTAATAAAGAAATCGCAGCGAGTATTTTCTTGGCAGAAGGAACAGTTAAGAATCACGTTTCAAATATTTTAGCAAAACTCAATACCCGAGATAGAACAAGGGCAGTACTCATTGCGATTAACCATGGTTTAGTTTAACTTATTTTAAAAAGCGGTTGTGCTTTAAGAGGGCGCTTTACAAGCTTTAATGTGACTACTAACTTACTTGAAGTTCTAACATATCTTCCAAATAAACGTGGTAATCATCATTGCTTATATCAAGTTGTTTAAAAACTGCTTTACGCATATAAGGCCAGTCAGCGCAGTCTCTACCATTATTACGATAGTAAACAACATTTTCTGCCATTTTCAAAATAGAAAAGTAGAATTTTTGTATACGACTATTTTCTTCTCGTAAAAAATTTCTATCGTGATGAGAAAGAATTAACTGGCAGATATCTTTAGGTAAACGCCATGACGATGCTACATAATAGCCAATAATGGCATGATTCACGCGGTAAATCTTTTCTTCAATTTCAATTAATGATAATAGAATTTTATCATTTGAAGATTTGTATACTTTATCATAATTCTTGTATTTCATTGCCATTGCAGGAATGCCACAGTCATGGAATAAACCAAGAGAAAACAGTTTTTCTTTTGAAACGGCTTGTTTAAGTGAGTTGCCAATTTCAACACAAACATTTGCAATACTTGTGGCATTGTCCCAAAATTCATTTAAGGCAATATTACATTTGTTTTGTTTGAAACTTTTCTTAATTAAAGTATTTGTGACTAGTGAAACAATACCTTCCAATCCGATATAGCGAACGGATTTATGAATATCAGAAATTGACCGTGATAAACCATAAACTGGGGAGTTTATCGTTTTAAGTACGGTAGAAGATACTGAAACATCTTGCGATATTATGGTAGCAATATTATTGAGATCGGGCTCTTTGGCTACCATCAATTGTTGCAGTTTTATAAGTAATTCTGGTTGTGCAGGTATAAAAAACCCACGATTTATATCAGCAAGTACGCTGTCATTAATATCTAGCATGATTTATTATTATTTTATTGTTATCAATTTTATCAATTCAGCCGATAGTGATAAAAAATAATAAATAGTATTACTTTACTGAAATCACTCAATTAGCCACCAACTCACCACATTACTATCACCTACTTTGGTTAAATTTACAACAGCCATTGTTATCATTATGTAAATATTATGAAAACAATTCATTACGTGTTAATCAAGTAATTCAACACTTGTTATCTAAATAAAGATAGTTGATAGTAGCTAAAATTATTAATATCTTATAATTTAAAGAGTTATGCCTACAATGCTTAAAAAAATAAATGTTTCTATTTTTATCGTATTATTTTCTATCGTCATTTTTTTACCAAAAAATGCATGTGCGGAAATATTGACCACAACGACACAATGGCAGTTACAAACGATGGTCGGGGGACCTTCTCTGCGAGGAAGTGCTATTTTAGATAACTCTTTATGGGTAACTGGAAGTAATAATGCTGTTTTTATCAGTCAAGATGGTGGCATAACATGGCAAGATAAATCTGTTAGTTCTTCTATATCCACAGATTTTCGTGATATAGAGTTATTTGATAACAAGACAGCGATTGTTATGGGAGTCGGTAGTGGCGAACCATCAGTATTATTTAAAACTATTGATGGTGGTAATACATGGCAAAAGTTATATCAAAATACACAACCGCAGGGATTCTTTGATTCTATTGCTTTTTGGGATAAAAGCAATGGTTTGTTAATGGGAGATCCGATTGACGGCTATTATGATATTAGAAAAACCAACGACGGTGGTAAAACGTGGCGTCGTATAAATAAAGAAAACCTGCCAAAACTGTGTGATAAAGAAGCCGCTTTTGCGGCAAGTGGTAATACGTTGATTGTTGGCAAAAATGGTATGGCTTGGTTAACCACAGGCGGTTTTTCTGCTTCAGTGTATAGTAGTCGTGATTTTGGTGAATCATGGCAACGTCAAGAGGTGCCTTTATTTGCCAATACGCAAACTGCAGGCGGGTATGGACTTGCACTCAATACACAGCAACAAGTCTTTGTCGTGGGGGGGGATTATGAACAACGTCCTGCAAAATATGAAAATATCGCAACAGTTATTGATAATCAGTGGCAATCTGTTGATTCAGGTCAGCTTGGCTTACGTACGGCAATGACATGTCAAAAGAATGTTTGTATTGCTACAGGAAAGACATCGAGTGATATCTCTTTTGATAATGGAAAAACTTGGCAAATACTCGATAATAAGCAAGCTAAAAAGGATGACCAAGGCTTTTATGTTATAGCAAGCGATCAACAAGTGTTTTTGGCTGCAGGGAGTCAAGGTAAAGTAGGAATATTAAGAGTTAAATAGGCATGACATGATTCAAAGATAAATACCTTGTTGTTATTTTAATAATATATTGAGGACAGCTGTCTATTGAAGCAGCTCATTCCAAGGTATTAATCATTAAACGGTTATTTTTTGTTATTATTTCCTTTCCTAGCCTTTCTCTTGAACTTTGGTTTAAATGGAACTTTAGGTAAGCCTTTAAAAGATTGCTGTTCAGCTTGGCCAACCATAGCTGTTATTGTATCGGTTAAGGGCACCATGAAATGTTGATAACTGCTTTTTTTCTCACTAATTTTATTGAGCGTCGCTTCCCATTGAGCAGTCATATCGGGGTAGGTTGCGGTAGGGGGAAGTGTATTAATTAATGATTTTCCAACTTCTGTCGCTTTAATGTTTTTGCCATTTCTTTGTAAAAACTCACGCTTAAAAAGCAAGTCAATAATACCTGCACGAGTCGCTTCCGTACCTAAACCGTCAGTTTCTTTTAATATTTTTTTAATATTACTATCTTGCACATAACGAGCAATTCCTGTCATTGCTGCTAATAATGTTGCATCAGTAAAAGCTGCTGGTGCTTGTGTCATCTTCTCTAAGAGCTGACCTTTATCGCAATGTAATTTATCTTCTTTTGTTAATGGTGGTAATACTTGCTGCTCGAACTGTGAATTAGTGACAGATGATTTTTTATCCTTATTATTTTTAAATAATATTTTCCAGCCTTGTTGATTGGGGCTTTTAGCATTGGCCGTAAATAATCCACCTGCAATTGTTAAAGATATATTCGTTTGATCATAGATGTGTACAGGGTAAAACTGCGCAAGGTATTGCCTAACAATTAAAAAATAGATATTTTTTTCAAAAGGATTTAAATTAATTTTTTCTGCAGATTTTTCAGTAGGAATAATGGCGTGGTGAGCGCTTATTTTACTGTTATTCCATGCTCTACCTTTTACTTGGGGATCAGCATTGACTGCAAAGGTTTGATAACTGGACGTCGATTGTGCTAAAAGACTAATAATATTCGAGGCCTGTTTGTGATGCTCTGTTGGCAAATATCGACAGTCAGAACGGGGATATGTAATTAATTTGTGTTTTTCATATAATGACTGACAAACGTCTAAAACTAATTTAGCGTTCATTGAAAACTGCTTAGCAGCATCTATTTGTAATGAAGATAGGTTGTAAGGTAATGGTGCTGATTGTTTCTTTTGTTCTTTATTGATTGAATTTATTATTGCGGGTTGATCACTGATTCTGCTAACGACATTCTCGGCTAGAGATTTAACCAATACTCTTTTCTTATCGTCCATAAAAGGTGAACAAACGGCACTGGGTTGCCACTTAGCAATGAAACTCTCTCCTTTTTGGGATGTAATATGGGCATGAACATCAAAAAATGGCTTGGCTATAAACTGTTCAATTTCTTGATCTCTTCTTACCACTAAGCCTAATAACGGAGTTTGTACACGACCTACTGAAAGCACACCATGAAAACCTGCTTTTTGTCCTTGTAAGGTATAAGCTCTGGTTAAATTTATGCCATAAAGCCAGTCAGCTCTTGAGCGCGCTAAAGCAGATATTGATAACGGCATGAAATCATAATTATCTTGCAATGAGTTTAATGCGCGCTTTACTGCAGGTAAATTTAAATCACTGATCAATAGCCGTTTAGTATTTTGTTTTTTACTCTTGGACACTTTTAAATAGTCAATAACCTCATCAACTAAGAGTTGTCCTTCTCGATCAGGATCTCCTGCATGAACTAATTCATCAGCAGATTTTACCAATTTTTTTAATGTACTCAGCTGTGAGCGTGTTTTTATTTTGGGATTTAATTGCCATTGCTCTGGAATAATAGGTAAATGCTGCATTTGCCATTTTTTAAAGCTGTTATCGTAAGCTTCAGGATTTGCTTGTTCAAGAATATGGCCGATACACCAACTAACTACGTCGCCATTTCCCACTTCGATATAACCAGATTGATTTTTATGGGGCTTTGGTAATGCTGACGCTATTGCACGGCCAAGGCTGGGTTTTTCTGCAATGTATAATCTCAACGATAATGAGCTCTTTAAACCGATTGAATATTAATAATAACACATACTGATTTTATATACAGTGCATTAGCTGTGCTCAATTTCTTTATGGAAATTTTATATACATTGGTTTATGGAATGATTTATGCAGTAAAAATCCAAGAGCATTAATGTAATTATAGGATTATCAAAATGAAACTGTCATACCTCTTATTGACCTTGGCTGTTATAAACTTATCGGCTTGTCAGGTTTTTGACTTAGCTGAAAGTGAAGTTGAGTCAATTGAGCAGTTATTCGGTCAATCCAAAAATAAATTTGATATGAAATTGTCAAAAGTGGTTGATGACTTAACAGCTTCTAAAAAATATGATCATAAAAGTAAGGCGACTTTAGTCACAACCTTGGTTTGGTCTGATAGCTTAACTTACAAAAATATCGACCATCCATTACAATTTTTAGGACATCAATTATCTGCGGGGATAAAAACGGAATTAGTCCAACGAGAATATAAGGTGGTTGAGCATAAAGCAGCATCAGCAGTGGCTATTTCAAAAAATGCTTCTTATTTTTTATCCCGAGATATAAAAGAGTTAGCTAATAAGTCAGCAGCAGAATATGTTATTGCTGGCACGTATACCGAAATGGAAGGTGGTGCCATGGTCAATATTGAAGTCGTCGATGTGCGTAGTAGCGTTATTGTTGGAGCTGCACGTGAATTTTTCCCTAATGCACTTTTTTGGCCCTCTAATAAAGTGACCACACGTAATGGGAAACTGCATCGGGCAAAATAAATATTACCTAGATCCTATGTGAATCACCCCGTTGCTATTACAAAATAACAACGGGGTTATCGATTTTATGGAGCTATGGTTCACAAATTTAATACATTTCAGAAAAGTTCTCTTATCTTTAAACCGCCACTTTATCAATCTAACCTTTTTTAGTTTACAGTAACAATGCAATGCTTTTTTGGTTGTAAGTCTTTCTATTTGCTCGATCAAATAAAGGAGTGCTTGGTTGGTATCATCTTTGCAATATCACTAGTTATCAACTCATATGTCAACTAATTGACATTGTAATTTAAGATTAAAGGTGACTTATGTTGCACAAGTTTATAAAAATTTGTTTGGTCGTAGTACTTTCAGTAATTAGTGTCGTTTCTTTTGCTACTCCTTATAATATGAACTCTGCACATTCACGCGCGGGTTCGATTAAAGTGACGCCGATTAAAGCTATTGTAAATCCATATTTAGTCTCAACTTTGAGTCATCGTTTTCATAAAAGATATATTTATGCATCTCGTTATAATTCATATCGCTTTTATCAAGGAAAAACTAAAGTTACTGAAAGTTCACCACAGTACTTAGCCAAAAATACAGTAAGACGATTTTTAGATTACCAAGGTTCTAGAGCCTATTAAGCAGTTAAAATAGTTATGATTGGTGTAAATGTTGTTTAGATTTATTAAATAAATTAACGTGAACAATGGCGTAGGAAGAATGACGCACTTAAAGGGTAACATGAAATTTACTAAGCAAGATTTAACAAATATATATACTGTTAAGTCTGAAGTTATAAAAGAGGAAAGACGCACATGAACAAAGCTACCTTATTAATGTGTTTTTTGTTGTCTGCATGTAGTGGCACATTAGACTACTTTACTTTCGAAGATGATGAAACCGATGATGAAATCATTGTATTGGCAGTTGATACCAATGTTGATATTGAATCTCAGCAAAAAAAGCTAGAAAGTTATTATCAACAGCCAGTGATTAAAAATGTTAATCATTATGCTAAGTGGATAGCACAAGATCTATTTTCAAATTTAGACTTTCCAGCCAATGAAGATGTTTTTGTCGTTTCAGACTTTTCTTTACTAGACTCCGGTATGGATAAAACGAATCACTTTGGTCGACAACTAACCGAAGCATTGATGCATGAAGTTAATCGTACGGGATTTTCCGTTATCGATATGAAAGCGACAGGTTTTGTTAGGATCACAGAAACGGGAGATATGTTTTTCCACTCAAAAGATTTTAGAGAATTATCAAGAAAAACTTCAGCAACTAATATCATTGCAGGTACATTGACCAGACACCAAGGCGGATATTTAGTTAATGCCCGCATTATTGCAATGGAAACGATGGCGATGGTTAGCTCTGCACAAGCATTTGTACCATTTGAAGTCGTTGATGCGGTTTTGCTTGAAGCAAAGCAAAAAGAACCGGCTGAAATTAAAACAGGTATTCCCCTGAAAGCATATAGTATGAAGCCTTAGGCTTGAGTCGAGAGAAGAACTTATGAAACTATTTAAGATGTTATGTTGGGTTTGCACGGTATCGGTGTTATCTGCCTGTTCTAGTTTGTCTGACATTGGTAGTTTGTTTGAATATAAAGACGACAAACCAAAAGATCAACATGAAAAACAAGCCGTTCGTGAAATAGAACCGCAACCTTTTTTATATGAGCCTGTAGAAGAAATTGTTGGTCCAGGATTTCACACTCATGTCATGTTAAACGATTATACTGAAAGACTTGCCAATGATCTGTATAAAAACTTACGACAGCAAAAACTTGATTCCCCACTTGCGATTCTCTCATTTGTTAACTTTGATAAAACATTACAAAAAACGACATCTTTGGGGCGGATTTTAAGCGAGAATTTAATTTCCGAAATGAGCCTCTTTGGACTCGATGTTATCGATTTGCACTTAATGTACGGTTTTGTAGCTGATGAGTCCGGTGAATTTGTTTTTAGTCGAGACCCTAGTGAATTTTATCACTCAAGTGATTTGCGCTATGTTTTATCAGGAGTTTTGATTGAAAATGAACGCGGTGTTATCGTCAATGCACGTATTATGGAGTTTGAAACTCAGCGTGTATTATCTACTGCTAGTGTATTAATTCCTCCTTATGTTTTAGCACAATAGACTGTTACAGTCGTAATTAATATATAAAAAAGAGAAGCATATGCTTCTCTTTTTTTGTTCTACGAATTTATGAGCTGTTTGCCTTATTGTGACAAAGGAGTTGCATGCGCAGAGGCTCTAAAAATACTGTTCATTAACATCACATTTAAACCATCAAGGTAAGCTCTAGTGGTTGGTTCTTGAGTAAAACTGATAATCATGCCATTCCCCGTTGGCTGGTGGATTAAAAAGGGTTTAAAAGCGAGTTGCTTTTTATTTTCTTCCCATAAATAACCACTTGCCAAAACATTTTCAGCATTACTAAACCATGCAACATTTTTGCCTGATTCGAGCTTAATAGGAGCGTAAATATCATTACCATAAGCGATACCTACCAACTTTTCATGCACTCCAGCAGTTAACCAGTGTTCTTGGTCTACTTCAATATTGGCAAGTACACCGGCAACAAAATCAGGGCTGTCACTTTTATTTTCACTTGCTTTTGTCAATGCGGCTTTATCTTTATACAAAACCCCTGTTGTGGTTGATTCTTTTTTATCACTGTCCTTAGTTTTAGTGGTAGATTTTTCTTTATAAGCTAATTCTCGTTTGACGTCTAACAGGCCAATTTTACTATCTGCCGCATAACGAGTAGCTTCCCCTAAGGTAACTAATACCCCGCCTTGTTCAACCCAGTTTTTGATATTGTCTGCGCCTTTTTTATTTAAAGCGTCTTTATAATAACCTGAAGGTAAAATAAGTACTTGATAATGACCTAAATCGGCATGTGCAAGTTTATTGATTCGAATTGCCGTCACAGGATAATTAAATTGTCGCTCAATCACAAAGCGGGTATTACCTGCGCTTAATGAACTAACAGACTCGCCCCAAGCCATGGCAATTTTTGGTGCAGACATAGTGACAGTATTGTTACTGCCAAAACTAGGACCTTTTGTTACCCAACTCGTATTAACACCGTTAACAATGGCGCCTGTCTGCTCGGCTATTTTTTTGATACTTGCAGATAAACTTTCATTGTTGGTGCGTACTTCAATAATTAATGTTCCGGCAGGGTAGTTAGTATCGTTATCTAAAGTAAATGCTTTATCAGCACTTTTAACAGTAAGTCCTGCTTGTAAAGCTGCAGTAAGAAAACGGCCTGCAGCCATGTCGCCCCATGGAACTAGATAAGCAACAGTTGCTTCTGGATTGCTTAATTCACCAACTAATGGACTATTACTATTCACATTGTGGTTGGCTACTTTAAAACTTTTTCCACAAGCATTAGTATCAATATTAAACATTAATGGTAAAGACCAGCCAGTAACATCATAAATTTCATCATTAAGCTGGCGTGCACGACGACGCTCTTGCTCTTTAATAAAATCATTGGGCATATCAACCTGCTTTGTGAATGTTGTCTTTGCAAAACGACCGCGAGGTTGAGCGGTATCTATATAATAGGTACCTTTTGAATAATTGATACCACAGGCTTTGAACGCTTTATCGGCTTGTTGAACTTCAACGCCATGTTGAGCCATTAGTGTGGCAAGGCGATGGTTTCCTGCTTTGTCACGCGTATTAGGCATAATGAAGAAACGTTCTTTTTTATTGGCTTTGCCCGCTGCGATCGCAGTGACTTGATAATTATAAAAGTCGTTTAATAGCTTTTCATGATTATCGGCAACACCTTCAGCGGTTGAAATAGAAGCAACAAAATGTCGTTGAACTGTGTCTTTATACGTAAATTTTTCACCATTAAGTTTTTGAAAAACCTCACCACGTGAAGAAGCTACTTCATAGGTTGATGCCGATGCTCCATAAAATACAGGCCAGCTATCGCCATACCCAGGGTAAAAAGCATCAAAAATTTCTCGTGTAAAATAATCAAAGCCAAAGCGATCAAAATGTTTACCTTGGTTTCTACCGATAGCAGTCATATTGTCAATTTGATTTTTGGTCATATGTGGATTTAAAGGTTGAGCTGCTGGGGCAAAGTAGTAACTTTGGTCGCCGCCCATTTCATGCAAATCAATAACAACTAAGGGAAGACGATGGTTAAGTGATTTTATTCTTCCGGCTGTTTCTGGTTGAGTTATCGCTAACCAGTCACGATTCATATCAAATAGGTAATGATTACTTCTCCCTCTAGGCCAAGGTTCATTTTGTTCTGCACTAAGTCGATCACTACTATGGTCCATACCGACAGTTGCATAATAACGACTAGTAAAACGTGTACGACCATCTGGGTTTTGTAAAGGGTCGATAAAGACAAGGGTGTTTTTTAATATCTTTTTATTGGTTGCTTCCTCAGGCGCTGCTAGTAAATGATACGCCGTCATCATTGCGGCATCTGTGCTACTGATCTCGTTGCCATGCACACCATACTGTAACCAAACGGAAGAGGGTAATTGAGTTATTAGTTTTTTTGCTGCCTTTTTATTTGTTATACGAGGATCAGCAAGTTTTTGTATGTTTTTTGTATGAACCGCTAAATTCGCTATATTTTTAGTAGAGCCTATTGCCGCATAAATAAGTTTACGACCTTCCCATGTTCGGCCATATTCAAATAGCTTAATTCTGTCTGGTGCCGCTCTTTCAAGTGCTTCAAAAAACCTCAACATATCGCCATGATTGGTAATACGTTCGCCAACGTTATAACCGAGTATTTGCTGATGAGTAGGGATGTCACCGTTATAATGGCTATTGGGCCACATATCATAGGGTTTGTTAGCAGATGAAGTTAACGGATTCAACATAATGATAAAAGCCGTCAAAAGAATTAACTGTTGTTTCATTTCATTTATCTCTCTATAGAGGGGATTTTTGATTTTTATTATAAATATGTTTTGTGTATACCCGTACCACTTGAAGATGCAATTTCAGAGTTAAGCTAGGAAGTCAGAGCAAGGCGTGATGAGTAGATAATGGTTATCCCTTATCAAGTATTGCAACACAGGACTGATTTTCTAGCTTAACTCCCTACGGGCAAGTCGATAAAGGGCGATATCCTACGCTATTGATTTAGAAAATAGAATAACTATTCTCTTCAATCAATGCCTTGTAGCTAACCCTTTTTCGATTTGCTGAAACAGACATCTTCAAGTAGTACGGGTATATATTGATTTGACACTTACCTGTGCTTAAATGCAAGTTTATCGATAGCTGTTTATTGCTTCAATACCACAAACTCACTAAAACAAGTTTTGCTTTTTCTTTCCATTTCTTGGCAAAGTGTTGTGATAACATTATCTTGTTTTGTGACTAAACGTAACGAGTATTGATTGGATATTGTATTTTTAGTGATAGTATTTAATGGCACCGCAGGCGTTAATTTTGTTAAATAAGGAAATTGTTTTCTTAATCTCACCCATGAAATCTTTAAGCTTGTAAGAGAAGGGAATTCACCAAGATTAACGACACGAATGCTATTTGAATTAGATGGTTCCGATTTTAATATTTCAACATTACGACTTAAAATAACATCTTCGCCACGAATGATAGTGCCATCACCTTTGATTAAAATATTATGTTTTGAACGTTGTGAAAGTTTTTTTCTTGCTAAATAAGATGCTTTGACGCGCAATTGATAGCGACCGGGCTTGATTGAACTAAATAAGTAAAATCCATCAAATTCAGTATCTGTTTCCAAAACAACATTACCCAAAAGATCGGTAAGTTCAAGGGGGACATAATGGCCATCGATAGTTTTATTCGTCGACTCCACATATACGTTACCATCGACTTCACCAGCCGTAACAATAGGAATATCAATTTGCTCTATTAATCCTGGACGAGGCGTAAAGGAAAAACCTTCATTAGTTGGTATCCAAAAAGGATCTTCTAAGCTGTCGATATCCAATTCAATATCAGTAATTCTGTTTTTAGGTAAACCCGTTAAGAAAGCGATACCACTGGTTTCTGATATTGCATGACGTCTAACGTTTACACCGCTTACTTTAGCTCCTTCAATTAAGGGTTCACCTTCGTTATAAATACCATCTAAATTGATATCTTCAAATATTCGTGCAGAGATCCCACCAGTACTGGCGATTCTATTTCTACTCATTTGAATTGAATTAGTTAATGGATCTTGTCCAAGGCTGAAACGCATATTCAGTGAAGCGACAAAATTATCATCACTGTCATAAGAAAAATAAGAACCTATGCTCGCTTTGTCGGTATCCCAAGTTAATCCTAAAGTAGCTCGGGTAATATCATTACTGTTACCTATGCCAATTTCACTGACTAGTCCTGCTTTTATTGGCCACAATAAACTAGCCGAAATATTGGTGAGTTTGTAGTCAGGCTCAAGGGCATAATCTGCTCTTGCTCTTAGTCGATATTTGGTAAAATTCTGAGTAACTTGTAAATTTCCATTCAATATTTCAAGGTCGTTGTGATTAGACTGTTCTAAATGTATATATGATAATAAATTTGAAAGTGATAATTTTGGGGTATGTATGCCAAAAAAAGTATTGATACTGGTCGTTTTTGTATCATTATAATTCATTGACTCGCTGGCACTGAACGAATAGTTAAGTCGCGCACGATTAGCTGAAAGTAAAGGGCCAGAGAACTTTATACTATTAACGTATTTAGGTAATAGGTTCTCATTAGAGTTTATCTTAAAATCTTCACTATAAGTAATATAGCGATAGTCAGCCGCCTGTTGACCAAATTTAGTTGTAGCATTTAGTTCAAAGGCATTACCACCTTCCAAGTCTTTGATGTAACCCAAATTAAATTTTGAATTTAAAGCAAAGAGGTTAATGCCTAGTGGAATAAATTGGTGTTTACTACCATCTGTAAATTCGAAGCTGGTATATCCTGCTTGCAGGGACAAGGTCGAGTTAATGCCTTTTTCAATTTCAGCGGAAATTCGATAGGCATCAGTTTTAGGTAATTGATTATCCTGTTTAAATACTTTTTCGGCTTGTTTGGTCACTGAAAAATCAAAAACAAGATCATTGGCTAACATGGTATTGCTATTTACTGGAATACTTTCAAATCTTTCTTGTACTTGCCCTTGTGGGCCATAGAAGATCATTTTGAAGTTATTATCGCCAAAAAAGAGGTTAAGGTTTTTAAATTCATAACGGCCGTCATTGCCAACGGTAATCGTTTCGATTAAGACATTGTTATGATAGAGCTCTACATCCCAATCAGGGAACGTTTCGCCGTCAAAATAAGCGGTATTAAAATTTCGATTTACGCCAACAGGGCGGTTACTCATTCTTAAACCTGCTTCTTGGCTATTATTTCTCAAAAATGGCAGATTAACGCCATTAACATCACCGAAGCTTATTTTTGATAAATTAAGAGGTCCCAACAAGTCATTGTCAACAGACTCTCGTTCCAAAGATAAACTAGAATTTTTCAATAAATCATCTTCACCGCCGTGTAAATAATACTTCGCTGTCATATAAGCTAAATCACCCATGCCTAACATTGAATAGTTGGAGTTCACTTTATCTTTATTAATATTACTTGAAAATTGCATATCGATAAAAGGCACATCAATCGCTTTGTAAGGGGTCTCACGTTTAGGTAATTTAGGTACTATTTTTCCGTAAGTACTAATTTTTCCTAAACGTGCATGTCGAGATAATTTTTTTTGCAGTGGTAGAGGTTCATTAGGTAACAAGGTTAAGGTCAGATCGTTAAAATTAAAGGTATAGTTAAAACCTAACCATTTAAATAGATCGCTAGAATGTACATAGATATCGTCAGCTTCCAATTTAACGTTATTTTTATCGATACGATAGGCCTTATTATTAACGAGAATATGACCTTGGCTATCTATTGGTTTTGGTAATGAAAACTCAAATGTTTGCTGTTCACTGATAAACCAGCCATGTGCTTGCACATTTTCGATATCAACATCAATAGGAAAGTCTAATACCGCAAAAATACTATCTAAGCCGATTAGAGCCCCATTACCTTGCTTGATCGCAAAAATAGCATCGAGTACCAAATCATCAACCTTTATCACTAATAATAACTCTTCACCATCAGGAATAGAGCCATAGTTTCCATTTAGAGTATCCGTAGTAAGGGGCTCTGGTATTTGACTCTTCTTGTTATCGCTAACAGGCGATATTTCTGCTATTTGACTTTTCTTGTCATCGCTAATCGGTGGTATTTCTGCTATGACATCGTTAAATAGTCGTCCTTTAACCATAAACTTATGACCTAGGGTCGACAAGTACTGTTGCGCTAAAATTCGGCGTGCAAACTTTTGTTTATCAAGGGCACTTTTTGCGGCTTTTTGCCTTTGTATTAATTTGTTTTTATCTTGTATACTTTTTCGAAAGTTTGGATCTTTATAACGGTGACTTAAATAGATCAGGTACTGATAAGCTAAGGAGTCTATATCATTATTTGATAGACCTTTTATTTTGTTTTTTTCTATTAAAGTTTGTTCTTTTGATTTTTCGGCTTGGAATTTATGGCTCATTACTTGGCTGTTATAACCGATATTGGTACTTTGTTTTAGTGGTTCTTGTACTCCATTAATCTGAGGATTATTTTTTTTGGAAAGTTTTAGCGAGTGTGCACTTCTTGGAGTAAAAGCAGGGATCACCTTAATGGATGCCGTTGATGCTACTTGTTTTTGTGAAGGCCTGAATGTATGGCCTTGAGTTTTCTGTGCTTGGGGATTTATTTCTGCAGCTTTTATTTGAAGGCTTAAAGTGGTTAACAGATTAAAACTTAAAAAAAGGATACAAGAAATAACCTTAAAAGGTAAATTATCAATAAATTTTGTTAAAGACAGTTTATTCATCTTTATTGGTTATTCCCCCACAATACCTATATTCTTACTGTGTTGCTAAATCTGTTGCCATTGCATGATAGTCACTTGTTTTAATCGAAAGTCTTTGGTCAATAAAAGTGATACCGTTATATTCTTTAATGCCTTTGTAAACAATACGCAATGTGCCCTGTTTGATTGAGTGTTCAGGTAGGCTTAAATTAATTTCCCGGTTATCAACTTCTGTGTAAATCGCTATATTATTTAAAATACCGATTTGTTTTTCGATAGAGCTATTCTCGTCTTGCCAGTAAACATTGAGGTTTCCAAAAGTACTATGTAACCCTGTGCGGCTAATGTTGATATTGGTACTAAGATGAGGGCTGCCATTAGTTTGTTTGCTAATTAGTTCAACTTTTTTTAATGTTGCTGTGGCATCCAAATTTCCTTGCCGAACCATAATTGGAATAGAGAAAGCCAAATTAACATAAACCTTTATGCCCGTTGCGCCGTCTTGTTTTATTGTCATAGCACGTTTATCGGGTTGAGCTTCAAATACGAGGTGAGAGCGGTATTCACCATCGGTTAAGTCTTTGGGACGCCTAACGGCAATTCTAATATGTTGACGTTCACCTGGTTTTAACGTGACTTGGCGTGGACTGTAACGGATCATTTTACTTGCGGTTGGAAAGTCACTAATCTCCTCTTCAGAGCTAAACGGAGAATAGCTGCCGTTGGGTAGTTGTTTTTGCTGACGCCAAAAGATTTTGTAGGTTTTAGTTTCTTTGCCGGTATTAACTAAAGAAACCTTGGCAGAGCGTTCTCTTTGATCAAATTCAATACGTGTTGGGGTAATTAATAAGTTGGCATGTACGCTACCTATTGTTGTCACCATCAACAACGTCATTAATATTAGTTTGGCAAAAAATGGATGGCTTTTATAACGAATTAAGGTTGTTTCTTTTTCTATTAATATCATTTTTACCTTCTAATAATCTAAATTAATAGCTAATAAGCTTGGAGACTTAAATTAAATAAGCAGATAACGCGCCAAAGTGTCCATATTTAACTAGATACAGAAGGTTTTTATCAATAAATGTTTATCTAGGAATAAAGTCTGGTTTAATGGTCTATTTGTGAGCAATTAACGCTGATTAATAGTTGACCGATATGGTCATTGGCGCAATATACAGAGCATCTTTATAATACCCAACCCCTGAGGTTGTTAATCTCGCGCCAACATTTATCGTTGCCTCTCCCAACATATTAGTAATCACTCCAGGTGCAAAAGTGTGGTGATTATCAATAGTAAATTGACTGGTGCTTGGATCTACGCCAGTGGCTAGTATCGTTGTTGATGAAGGCACTAAAATAGCGATATTAACAAAAGTATTAGTGGTGAAACCTGTTAATAGAAATTCTGCGGGATTACCTGGCGTGATAATGATAAATGCAGGGTCTGCATTGATAATGCCATTAAATGAAATGCTCATTTGATGTGCACTATTATTGTCCCTTAATGCCACGGTGCCAAAGCTAAGTGCCTGTTGCTGAGAGACTTGTTCAGCTTGCACTAATGCAGAAAAAAATAATAATACAATTATCTTAAAGATAGCGTTATTCATCAGGTAACCTTAGTGGCTTTCTATTTTAAATGGCATTGCTCAAACGTATCATGTCAAACCGGAATTTAAGGATACGTTTTACTCCATCCACATATAAAAACCTAACGAAATAACCTTTAGTAAGCAACAGTCATCGTATACGCACCCGTATAGGTAGTGCCATCTATATAAGGTTCAGGTGCGGATGCCGTTGAACCGGCTTGTACATTATCAGTTATCAGGGTTGCACCCATATTAAATACTAAATTACCGCCGCCATCTGTAATATAAGCAAAATTATTGCCGGGGCCATTAAGGGTAACGGTAGTGGTAAATGTACTAACGGTAAAAACTTTACTGTCAGTACCAGAGCCGTCAACTAAGGTGAAAGAGCCAGGTAGAGTGACGGTTAGTGTGGTATTTGGTGAGGCGCCTGAAACAGTGAATGTTGCCGCTGTGCCTGCAACAATTGGAATAATACTAGCATTACCTGCATTGGTAACAGTATCGGCGGTAACACCATCGGAATCGACAATCAAAGTGCCCACATCGGTAAGGGTATTTGCCGCGTCATCGTCCGCTATTGCGACAACGGTACCAAAATCTAATGGCGTTGTTTGTACCAAGGTAAATGAATTTTGTACTAGTATACTTGCAGTTCCTGGTGCGGTTTCAGCCGCCGTACTTATACTGGTTGCTAAAGTAGCGGTTAAAGCTGAAAGAGCTAAAAGACGAGACACTTTATTTTTGATAAACATAGTTGTTCCTTATTCGGGGTAATCTGTACCGTTTAACGGCTTCTGACTAAATAAAGCGATTTCGAATGTCTATTATTAATATAGGTTAATATTAGTTTATAATTGAAATGCTCATTACTTCTTTGCAAAGGATTATACCTCGGACTGCTTTTATATCGACGGTTTTAAAATAAACTTTAATTCATTATCTCTCATTTTAATGAAAAAAATAATGTATTGGCATAATTGTTTAAAAAAAAGCAAGCGGCAAAGAACTGCCGCTTGCTTTTTAGCTGAATTTAGTTGATAAGGACTTTATCTAAGTTAGCATGTAGTAAGAATATTCATCTTTATTCAAATGTCTCGCCTGACAATGATGTAGCGATACAATTTTGTTGTTCGGCTATTAAGAGATCACAAACTTCTTTTGCATTAGCTTTTGTTGCATAGCTGCCAACCTTTAAACGAAATAAGGTTCTATTATTACTTATTGCTACACTTTCACTGCGTGGTGTTTTATTGGTCATGATTTGTGGGAATTTAGCTTTTACTTTTTTCCAAATGCGTTTTACATAAATCATGTTGCTAAATGATCCAAGTTGAATGGCAAACTTTTTAGTAGCAAGGGTTAAAGGTGCTGCTTTTTGTGTTGACTCTTTCTCTTCAACAACTTCTCTAGTAACAATCGAACTATTGAATTGTGGTTTTGAAAGGGGACTTGCAGGCATGATAGCTTTTTCTGGTAGGGGCATTAT
>Ga0209395_1000499_pt1 | contig 56990 bp, 51 predicted proteins | sample GOMGulsemesocosm_3_FD_184635 | JGI IMG/M metagenome (GOLD analysis project Ga0209395, IMG submission 184635) | Methane-oxidizing microbial communities from mesocosms in the Gulf of Mexico - GOM9D Gulf of Mexico (SPAdes) (version 2) | ecosystem: Environmental > Aquatic > Marine > Cold seeps...
CACTTTGGTAACGTAAGGCAACAAAGTCACCATTTTCTAGGTCTACATAAATAGGTGAATCAGCTGAAATTAACTTTTCTTTTTCACGATCAAGTAATGCCGACTTAGGTAACTGTTCAATAGCACCCAGCAAAATAGGGAATGCTGGCATTTTTTTACCATCAATGGTTAAGTTTAACCCTAATGAGAAAAAATCATGATCATCAGTTTGAACAACTTCTGCATCAAAAACACTATCAGTTGAAAGGGCTTTATAATAAAAGTCATCAGTAAAGCTAATATTCCAGCCGAGATCTTTAAGTAATTGAACTTCTTGGTGTAAAAAATGATGCCAAAGATAGCGACCTTGCATCAGCATTGAATATTTAGGCACTTTATCTTTGTTTAAATAATCTTCATTGGTGAAAGTATAACGTTTAGGCTTAGGCTGAGGCGTAAATTTTAACGAAGTAAGTTTGTCAATAACGGTTTGTTCATACGCCAAATCTCGGTATATTTTTACTTTTCTCTCACCTTCAACTTCGCCATCACTATTGTTTGATTTTGGTGGTGTAACCGTAACGCTTTCATTATGCGGATTAACTAAATTTCCTTTATAGGAAAAGTTTACCTTCACAAAACCAGATTGAGGATCAACTTCCCTGGGCGTAGAAAATCTTAAATAGACGTCGGGCTTTGTTAGTTCTTGTGAAAATTCTGTTTTTGGTTTCGGCAGTCGTTTAACCGCATCACCTAAAGACATAGAGAGTTTATTCATTACCCAAGGTAATTTGTCTTCTTCAAAAATAGGGGAGTTGAGTAAGTCTGCTTCAAAATTACATTGGGTATTGGTATTAATTTTACCAAAACAATTCAGCTCTTCATCATAATAACAAAGCGGTTGAGCTTTAATAATAAGGATACTTGCAGAAGGGTTTTCAAATACAAGCTGTAAAGTATGCAACTTGTTATCAAGGGGTATCCATTTCCATTGTGCCTCTAATGGGTCACCTAACGTAATCGCTTCGCTCAAGTCGTAGCTTGTTTGCCAAAAACAGCGATTCGTTTTAATGATTTTCTCAAATAAATCAAAGTACTTAATGTTATCGCCATATTGATTGGTACGAATAAGTTCAGTAAGCACCGAAACATCTTCATTGTTGGCATAAGCACTATTTATTAAAGAACTTGCAGAAAATTCACTGCCCAGCGAACTACTCCAGCCACCGCTATTTTTTGGTCGTGCTGACTTTATTCCTAATGTGAAATAATCGTCTTCGTTATAACTGTTGGGTTTTAAAAAGTACAATAACGATTTTTGTTGGCTATTTGGTTGGTATCTACTTGGCTGAGCTTGAAAACGGCTAAGCCATTTATCAATCACTTTTTCAGAAGTGGCAATACTATTTCGATCAAACTTTTCATGAAGAAAACACTGAGCTAAAGCTGCACCGTGTTTACAGTCGCGACCGACATAACAATCACAATAACTGGCAATACCATCATGCTTAATATTTAAGACTAAACGTGTTAAATAACTCTCTTGGCGAGAGCGTTCACTAAACACGACACCGCGAATTATTACACCATCAAGGGCGCAGGTTTTAACCCCCTTATCATTAAAAATTCTCGAGCCTTTTTTCCATTCGTTTTTGGTAAAGTGTTGTTCAAGTAATTCAGGTGTAAAAGTGTTTTTGGACATAAGTTTTTAATTATTAAGAATTCAAGTAGGTTGGTAAATTAGGTCGTTATCTCTTATCAATATAATCAAAATATCGATATGATGATATACATAAATTATAGTAATAGAATTCGTAGGATATGCTACTTATTCGGTATAATTTATTATCGAAACTCAATAGTACCACTGCGACTTAAAACCTTCAATGCGACTTATTACTTGCACTTCAAACAATTACATTTAATTACACCTGATTTAAACGTTCTACGTGTAAACGATACCGTTATATTACCTCTTTATCTGTTGCTTCAGCGGTTATAATTCGTTTACAAAAACGGTAATTATAAATTTAAACGTTATTATTAATTTACACATTAGCCTCATTGATAATGACCAATCTCTTTATTCTTCCACGCAGTGATCAAATAAGACGAAATAGAATCACCGCTACCTATCCTATATTCCTGTTTTTCACTGTTTTTCTCATCGTTATTTTCTGTTTTATTTGGGGGTTGAGTCCCTGCAGAAAAGCCTGCTAATTGTTCTCGTGAAAACCATTGGCAATCGTCTATGTCGTCTTTACTAATATCGATGGTGGTTGAAGTGGCAACGGCAGTAAAACCTAACATAACAGAAGCTGGAAATGGCCACGGTTGAGAGGTAATATATTGAGGGTTTTCAATAACTACAGCAGTTTCTTCTGAAACTTCTCTTATTACAGCTTCTTCTAGCGTTTCTCCAGGGTCAACAAAACCCGCTAATGTAGAATACATGCCCTTTGGCCAGCTTGCTTGCCGACCTAATAAACAACGTGCAATGCCATCAGGGAACATATGTTCCACTAGCATAATTACCGCGGGGTCTGTTCGTGGAAAAGACATGTTACGACACTCTGTACAGCGTCTTGCGTGTCCAGCCTCAACAGACTTGCTTAAATTACCGCATTTTCCGCAATACTGATGTGTTGTATGCCAATAATCCAACGCCTTGGCTAATGCTTGAATTGATGCATCTTCTACCGTTAAGTTTGGTGTTGCTTCTCGAAGGTTTATCCACTGACCTAGGTTATGTAATTCTTCTTGGGCTGAAAATCTTAACTTTTCAAAATTTACCGTAAATAATGACCTGACACCTGTTGACGCTGCAGATTCAGCGCCTTTACCTAGGTAAATACAACTACCGATAGATACACTATCAAGCTGTGATTTACTCAAATAAATTGGCGTAATAGAGTCATCATGAGAAAATAGGCCCATGCCATCATTAATGATACAAAATAAGGTGTCTTGATGATTAAATTCTGACGCTAACCAGCGTTTATTTTTACGTTGATTACTGCACCGATCGAGCGGCATATTCGCGTATGTCAAACTCATACCTTGTCCTTTTTAATTTGCTTAGCCCAAAGTAGCGACCATTCTCCCAGTGGAGAAACTATTGAAAACAACCCGTGTCCTGTTTGCGTTAACTGATAACCACTTGGCGTTGATTCAACCAATTGTAAGACTTTTAATTCTTTTAAACGGGTATTTAATAAACTTGGCGAAATTTGCTCGCAGCGCTGTTGTAACTCTCTAAATGTTGCACTGCTTTGATTCAATTGCCAAACAATCCCTAAGGCCCATGTTCGACCCAATAAATCGAGTAGCGCCATGATAGGTTTACCTGTTTTAGAACCTCTAACTTGTTCACCTGGCATAGGTATTGGCATAATTTCTCCTTAATAATTATTAGAACCACGCTACAATATTAGTAGCAGCATTACTAGTAAACAATATCGATATAGAAAATAAACATGGATAAAACCAAATTAATTGAAAGGTTTTTAAATTATTATTTTGTAGAAAAATCACTCTGTTAGAACAAATGTTCAAGATGAATTCATTTTGTTTTTTGATTTCCTTAAAAACAGAAAATATATTATATTAATGAAACTATTTTTTCATTATGTTCAAAATACAATGATATTAAAAACTTTGAATTCCTCCATAATAAAAACGCTTGTTATATTTTCGTTTTCTATCTTGTTAATTTCAGGTTGTAAGGGAGACGTTACGCCTCATTCTGCCGAAGTTGAAAGTGAAATAATTAAGAGTGTATTAATTTCAGAGATTGATATAGCAAAATCAGGAACTTTTACTGGGCATGTGATGTTGGAAAAATATAATTTTCCAATAAAATACGCTATCTCCTTACCAGAAATAGCTCAAGAGGAGAGTGTTCCTTTAGTAATAGCTCTTCACTTTTCGGGAGGAGAAGGATTGCCTTTTCTTGAAAGGTTAGTCATACCCGGTTTGTCTGAGTTAAATGCAATTATAATAGCTCCAACTGCACCTGATGGCTCTGACTGGACATTAACCCGCACGACAGACATGATTGCAGAGTTAGTTGAATTGGCTATTCTGAACTGGCCTGTGAACCCTGATAAAGTCGTTGTGGTCGGTTACAGTATGGGAGGATTCGGTGCTTGGGATTTGATGTCTTCGCATCCTGAATTGTTTAGTGCCGCTATTCCTATAGCTTCATCACCAAGAGACTGGATCGATACAATATCTACAGAAGTTCCCATTTACGCAATACATCCTGAATTGGATGAAAGTATTACATTAGATAGAGTGAAAGACGAAATTCAACAACTTAAAGATAGAGAAGTAAACGTACAATTAGTTGTTGCAAATGGCACAGATCATTATGATTTCGATTTAATGATTAGTTATTTATATGAAACAATGGATTGGCTAAAATATACAGTATGGGCTGATCTATGACCTCACGTATTGATACAATACATAATTAGATCACAGCGCTAGTTAATACAATAAAATACATTCAAAGATAACTGAAAAGCAAGTGATAGGAATTGTTAATGATCTCAAAAAAGGTGAGAGAGTTATTTGTCTCTTTAATGGAAGCAACCGATGATTCGCCAGTTTCTTATGATGTTGAAACTGAACAATACAGCGGAGCTTTTAACAGTGCTGTTGTAAATAAGTACATTGAACTAGGTGCACTTGAACTTGTAGAAGCACACAACGGTATAACTATTCTTATCAACAATAGAGATGACTTTTTAAGTTCTTTTGCTGCTGGCGCAAGAGAGGCTATAAATGGCAGTGATCAGTCATATGCAGATTACAACGCGAACCCGTTTGCCTTCTCCATAGGTTTTGAGCACTTTCATCAAATAGCGAAGAAAAAGCGGCCAACAAGTGGCTATGTATGTCATGGCTTTGAAAGGGAAGATACGGGATCAGTGCATCAACAATAATATCGTTATTTTTCAGAAATAATGACGTGGTCTTCTACTATTATTGCTAAGTAGGAGCATAATTATCAATAATGTTGAGTGGTTTATTGGGCAGACGTTATTTTTACTGTAAATTTAACAATATATTTGGAAAATAATTATGTGGCGTATTGCTTTAATTATGGGCTTGATGTGTTCGGTAGCACTGAATGTTTATTTGTTTTTACAGTTAAATATGAAGGAAATTGAGACAAGTTTTCAACAGACCCTTAATGTACATACCCAGCAGCGAGCGCAAGTTCTACAAAAAAACAAAAACGTTAAAGCCAAAACCAAAACTAACAGTAAATCTAGTGAGAGTACCCAAAACGCACAGCAAATCTTCAATAGTATTAAAAAATCCCTTAATGGAAAAGACTATGCTAATGCCAACTTTTTAATTCATACTTTAGCTAATGATCAACATGCAGAATTATCCGATATAAGGCTATATTGGTTACAAGCAACAAAGACATTAATTCAACAAAAACAGTTTAATCAAGCCGAAGATGCAATCAATGCTTACTTAGCATTTCAGAGTGACGACACCGACTTTCTGTATCAACAAGTTGATTTATATTGGCTACAGCAATTACCTTTACTTGCCATTAAGCATGCCTACGATGTGCAATATCATCTCTATAATAGAGCTGAAGTTCATGAAGCGGTTAACGTTGCAAGAGGTCTGGTTCAACAACAAGTTGATGTGTTAATAAAGAATAATCATTGGCTAGAGCTGAGAAACTTGATTGAAGAAGTACTTTTATTTGATGCCGAAAGCCTTAAGTTACAATGGACCTTTGCTCGGGCGCAATATCAGTTAGGCGAATTTGAATATGCTCGTCATGCGATTGAACCCTTACTAAATCATCCTAATTATAAAATCAAAGCGCGCGCGTTATTAGCTGACATCGAAGCCGCATTAAGAAAGCCGCAAAGCATACCGTTAAGTCGCCAAGGCGAACACTTTATAGTGCAAGCTCTGATGAACGACACTTTTAATGTGTCGCTAATGTTAGATACAGGCGCCAGTATTTCGTTATTGTCGGAATATGTATTTGACGAATTAAGCCAGTATTCAAACGTTGTTTATATTCAAGACCTCAACCTAAATACCGCGGGAGGAACAGTAACCGCCAGTATTTATCAGGTAGCCGAATTTGCGATACAAGGTTATGTGGTTAACGACTTCATCTTTGCGGTAAGTCCTTCCTATGTTAATGATCATAATGATGGCTTATTAGGGATGAATTTTTTAAAAGCGTTTGATTTTCATATTGACCAAAAAAACGGTCTACTCATTTTAAAAAATAAATAAACCACTATAAAAAGCATTGTCTGTAAATGTTTGAAGAAGGCTTGTGAAACAATGTGACTCTCTTATCACTTGCACCAGAACACAATAGCCATTAATCTCCAGTTATCTATCAAATTATATAATTCATAAGTCCTATGTTCCCTTTATCTGTTCTTGATTTAGTCCCTGTAAAAATTGATAAAACACCTGCCGATGCTTTAACTGAATCTCTTGAATTAGCGCAGCATGCTGATGCTTTAGGCTACTTACGGTATTGGGTGGCAGAACATCATAATATGGTGGGGATAGCGAGTGCAGCAACGTCTGTTGTTATTGGTTATTTAGCCGCAGGCACTAAAAATATTAGAGTTGGCGCTGGCGGTATAATGCTGCCGAACCATTCGCCTTTAGTTATTGCTGAACAGTTTGGTACGTTAGAGTCTTTGTTTCCTAATAGAATAGATCTTGGTTTAGGCCGAGCGCCTGGTACCGACCAATTAACATGGCGAGCTTTGCGTAGCGATCCAAGGGCTTCCGACCAATTTCCACAAGATGTACAAGAGTTACAAGGATATTTTGGTCCGGTAAAAACAGGGCAGGCCGTTCAAGCGGTGCCAGGCGCGAACTTGAATGTACCGCTTTGGATGTTAGGCTCTAGCTTGTTTGGCGCACAATTGGCGGCTGAACTTGGTTTGCCTTACGCCTTTGCTTCACACTTTGCACCAGCAGCACTCGAACAAGCATTTGAACAATACCGCCAACAATTTGAACCATCATGCCAATTAAAAAAGCCATACGCGATGGCATGTGTTTCTGTGATTGTCGCAGACACTAATGAAGAGGCAGAATATTTATTCACCAGCATGCAGCAGCGATTTTTAGGCATGATTAGAAATCGACGTGGTAAATTATTACCCCCCATTGATAATATTGAAGACTGTTGGAACCCCATGGAAAAAGCACAAGTTGAAAGCATGTTAAGTTGTGCCTTTGTCGGTGACTCGGCAACTGTGAAAGAGAAACTACAACACTTTATAAATAGAACGCAAGCCGATGAATTGATAGTGAATGCCGGTATCTTTAGCCAAAGCGCCAGATTACATTCATATAAATTGTTAGCAGACATTGGTAAAGAACTTGTTCATGGGTAAGTTTGAGGCTAATAAAAGCCTTGATATAATAAGGATAAATCAAGTAAATATTGGTGAAGAACATCATGTCTTATTTTATCTAAAATATAACTAAGATCATGTTGTGCGCATTACGCCATAGGTTTTAGGCTCGCATTGTGATTATTTTAAACATAAGCCGTCAATTAACTTAATTACTGAGAGGGTTGTGCTCGGGCAGATATCTAAAAACTTTAACATTGGGCCATTTACATCAATAATTTTTGGGGCTGTTTAGATTGTTATGAAAAGGTAGTTCTACCTTTATTTTGACTGATTTAAGGAATCGAGTCAGATCAAATCGGAACTAATACATAAAAGGCCAAAGGACAATGTTAGGTTGATGAATGGCTAAGTCCCGGATTCCTCAGACTTTTTAGTTCTAATTTCTCGCTAATATCTTTTGCATTCATTGCTACTCGATGTTTTTCAATGAAAAGTCATGTTTGCATTAAATCTGACAGAAATGAAAGAAGTTTTTCTAAATTTATTGCTATCACTCAACCAAATAAAAGTCGAAATAAAACACTTTTTGCTCAATATTTTATGCGGCATGAACCTCATCAAATGCACTAATTTCATGAACTAGACGTTCTACATTTTCTAAAAGTAAAGCTAAGTTGAAGGGATAATTGACCCCGACTGGTATATATGGTGATCAAGTAATCGAGAATGGTAACTGTATCGCCAAAACAAATTGCTGCTTTGCAAAGGGCTAATCAATAACTCCCCAATAGTTGGAAATGCTACTTACCTGAGGTGAATGTCGATATCCGGCAAAAACAATTTTATTTTTATGCCGGATTATCGAACCTTTTTTAGAGTTTTAGTTAATTTGAAAATATGGTTGTCAGACTTTATTCACAACGTAATGACGATACCGGTCGGGCACTGGCGGCTTTATACGAAAGACCGGCGACGGTTAACCAGGAAATTGACAGGGTTAACAAACTTGCAAGTAGAAATAGCCACCATTGCACGTCAATTCTTACGCTAAATCCTTCCAACCAATAACTTGTTGATAAATAGGCTATTGGCCAAGCAAGAATGTTAGCGATTAATACCAACTTACTGAATTCTGAAGTTAAGGTCAGTACTAAGTTGCTGGTACTAGCTCCTAAAATTTTTCGAAGTGCCACTTCCTTACGGCGACGTTCAGCGGTGAATGATGCCAAGCCAAACAAACCAATACAGGTGATGATAATGATCAAACCGGTAAAATTGAGTAATAAGCTGGTTTGTTTATCTTCTTTTACATAGAGCTCATCAAAGTTGGCGGTCAGTAAGGTAGAATCAACCCTTGGCATAGCAAACACTTTACCAAAAAGTTTATCTACTTGAGATTTTACTAAAAAATGATCAGCAGAATCATATTTTATCGCTAATGTATCTCGACCCTGTAAAAAGTATCCGAGAATGAAAGATATTGGCTGTATCGGTTCGTGAGCTGAAACAAAACGTAGATCTTTGACTACGCCGACTACTGTACCATTATTAGTCGTTCCTCTATCCCAATTCCACTGCTGACCAAGTGCTTCAGCAGGTGTTTTCCAGCCCGCCATTTTCATCGCTGACTCATTAATGATCACACCTGCGCTGCCACTGTCGCTTGCTTTATTCATTTGGTAGTAATCTCCTGGATATTGACGACTAAAATCACGACCAGTCATTAATTCTAAGCCAAGTGTCGATAGATAATGATAGTTAACACCTACCATTGGAACTGTATCAAGGGTTTCTCCATTGTGAGGTAAGTTTACAGAAGTGATAAAATTAAATTTCATTGTCGGTAGTTGCTCACCACTAGTAACCGATACTACTCCTGGAATGTTTTTTAGCTGATTTTCAAAGGTGTCGAAGCCTCGAATGAGTTCACTGTTTTTAATTTCAGGCATAACCAACACTTGCTCTCGTTCGTAACCTAGCTCAAGGTTCTTAAGGAAATTTATTTGCTGGTAAACGGTTATTGTTGAAATAATCAAGACCACAGCAATGCCACTTTGTAAGCAAACCAACAATTTTCTAAACAAAATGGACGATTTTCCACGGTTGAAATCTCCACTTAAAACTCTAAGCGTGCTGAATGACGAAATAAATATTGCCGGATAAGCACCAGCAGACAGACCAACCAGAAAAATCATGAGAAGCAAGCTAATGCTTTCTGACCAAGAGAATATAAGTTCGATGCTTTTGCCAGTAAATCCATTGAGCCAAGGCAGTAATGTTTCCACTAATACTAGGGCAAAAACCGTTGAAATAGATACAATCATCACCGCTTCAGCTAAAAACTGCTGAATTAATTGTTGTCGACTTGCTCCTAATGCTTTTCTTACACCCACTTCTTTTGCTCGTAATGATGAACGGGCAGTGGCCATATTAATAAAGTTGAAACAAGCTACTAGTAAAATGAATACCGACAAAACTAAGGCGAGCTGCACCGTTTGGTAAGAGCCATTGGTTTTCATTTCAGCTAAAAAATTTGAATGAAGATGAATATCCGCCAACGGTTGTAAGAATGCTTCAATTTTGGTATTTCTGCCCTCAGTCATTAATTGTCCTAGTTTACTTGCAATTTCGTTGGGTGAAACACCTTCTTTTAACTGAACATAAGTAAAAGCTGAGTTTGAATTTAAATGGCTAAATAGTGCAGGTGAATACTGTCTTTGTGTTGCCATTGAATAGAGAGCATCAATATTAAGGTGACTATTACCAGGGATATCTTCAAATATACCAGCAATGGTTAAGACTAATTGGTTGTTCAATTTTAGTGTTTGACCGACAACATTTTCATTGCCAAAAATACGAAGAGCGAGAGAACGTGACAATAATAACTGATCTGGTTTAGTGAGTGCATCACTATCAGCACCGAATACAGTGGGAATATTAAAAAACTGTTTAATATTGGCTGTCGCTGACATCAGGGAGAAGCCCGTTAATTTTTCATTATCTTTATAGAGCCTCATGTTAGAAGAATCGCCACCGAGGTGAGTAACAGCTTCAACTTCATCACTGAACTGATTTTCTAACACCGAGCGTAATTTTGCAGGCGTGACAGCAATACCTTCAGCGCCAACATCGTATTCTAGATAATTTTGAGCTATGCGATAGCTGTTGCTAACGTTTGGCTGAAAAGCGTCATAACTAAGCTCATCTTGGGCAAATAACCACATCAGAATACTTGCGGCTATACCCACAGATAAACCGATAATATTAAGTGCACTATGTAGTTTTTGTTTAACCAATGCCCGCCAAGCGGTTAATAAGTAATTTTTAAACATATCAGTGCTCCTTTATGCTTCTTTTTGTAGATTTTCAACATGAATTGCTTGTTGAACCATGACCTGACCATCAAACAAACGTATGCTGCGATTAGCGTAAGCTGCATGTTCTTCTGAGTGGGTGACCATAATAATAGTAGTGCCTTGCTGGTTGAGTTCCGTTAGCATATTCATCACTTCTTCCCCGTTATTTGAGTCTAGGTTACCGGTTGGTTCATCCGCCAAAATAAGTTTAGGCTCAATCACCAAGGCTCGCGCCACTGCAACTCTTTGTTGTTGACCACCCGACAATTGCTGCGGTAAATGACTAGTTCGGTGTCCTATATTCATTCTGTTAAGCACAGCTTGAACGCGCACTTTTCGTTCACTAGCATCAATTTTTTGATAAAGCAGAGGAAGTTCAACATTCTCATAAACGGTTAGCTCATCAATTAGATTAAAGCTTTGAAAAATAAAACCTAAGTTATGTTTTCTAATTTCCGACAGTGCTTTTTCACTGAATCCTGCAATATCTTTATCATTAAAAATGTATTCACCTGAGGTTGGCGAGTCCAACATGCCTAAGGTATTAAGTAAGGTAGACTTACCACAACCGGAAGGGCCCATGATGGCAACAAATTCACCCGTGTCGATTTGCAAAGTAATATTGTTTAATGCTGTGGTTTCAACGTCTTCGGTTGTGAATATTTTACAAATATTATTTAAAGTGATCATAATTAATTCCTTGGATTCTTGTTATTTATTTTTATATTTTGTTGTTAACTTTAATCGTCATTATTAGTCGGTAATTGACAGCGTATCGTTGAGCTTAAATTGGTTGTAACTAGAGGTAATAACTTGCTCATTAACTTCAAGACCAGAAAGCACTTCTAGATATTGTGGGTTTTTACGGCCCAGTATTATGTTTCTGCGCTCGGCTGTTTGACCATTATCGCTAACCACGAATATCCATAGACCACCTGTTTCTTGATAAAAACCACCGCGAGGAATTAATACAGCTTGTTTTTCATCACTTAAATGTAATTTTAGTTGAAAGCTTTGACCCCTATTTAACTTGCCTGGCTGTTCGGAAGAAAAAGTGAAATCAACTTTGAATTGACCATTTTGCACTTTAGGATAAATTTTCTTTATCGATAAATTGTATTGCTGACCTGATTGTTTAATCGATGCAGCTTGTTCTAACGCGACCCTGTTAAGGTAAAATTCATCAATCATTGCGGTCATTTTAAATTCATTAATATTGTCAATTTGACCGATACGAGCACCACGCGCAATGGACTCACCCAGTTCAGCATCCAACGAGGTAAGGTAGCCATCAAACGGCGCTTTAACTAAGAGTTCGTCAAGATTTTTACGTGACAGTAATAAATTTTTGGTTAATTGTTGAGTACTATCTTCTAACTGTGCCATCTGCACTTTACGTATTTTTTTATTTTGTTGTTGGCGCGCCAGAGAAATATCTCGTTTATCTTGATAATAAGTCAGGTCATCTAACGTGGTCAGATAAGTTTCTTTTGCGATAAGATTACTATCAAGCAGTTGTTTGTGTTTCTTTTCCAATCTTATTAATGAGCTAATTTTATAATTAAACTCTACTAAGCTGTTACGAATGTTGAGCTTATCTTGTGCCATTGCTAACTTGGTATTTTGTAAATTGTTTAATTGCTCAGTAATTTGGGCTTCGCGGGTAATCACTCCAAGCTGAAGTGAACTATTGCTCAGTTCAAGTAGTTTTTGCCCTTTGGTGACATAACTGCCTTCTTCAACAAACTTATTTTCAACCCGACCACCTTCGTTTGCATCAACATAAATAGTGAGCTTTGGTTCAACCATGGCACGTAACTGTACAAAGTCTTCAAAACTATGCTTTTTAACAGTTGATATAGTTAATTGTTCTTTGTCTATTCGGTAATGGTTTTGACTGGCATTGCCTAAAAAAGTATAACTACATGCGATCACTCCAATAATGCTAACTGAAAGCAACAACTTTCTCTTGTTTTGTATTGCTGTTGAATTAATTTTTTTGTCCATTGGCTTACTCATTATATTATCAAGAACTAATCTAAATGTTGCAGACACTATGCCAGTTTATAAATTCCTTTTATTACAATGGGTTAGTTGTTTTATTGACGTGTGATTATTTGTTATGAACGGTATCGTGCACTACTACTGTTCGATATCGTTCATTTTACTAGTTTAAAAGTTAAAGTGGCGTCATATGTCAAATAAAGCTTTTAAAATATGTAAATACACTTTAAATTGTTCATTTTCGAACAACAAATGCGACAGATATGAACTCAAAAAGTGGCTCAATACTGATTATCGACGATAACCAAGATATTCTGATAGCTAGCAAAATGTTACTGAAAAAAACATATCCATTAGTTGTGACTGAATCAGATCCTAACCGCATTCCAATATTATTGGCCAGACAAACCTTTGATGTCATCTTGTTAGACATGAACTTTAGTCTGGATGCCAGCAGCGGTCAGGAAGGCTTTTACTGGTTAGATAAGATATTGTCGTTAGACACTAATGCAGTGGTCATTCTGATGACGGCTTATGGCGATGTTAATACTGCGGTTAAAGCCGTTAAAGCTGGCGCCACAGATTTTGTTTTAAAGCCTTGGCAGAATCAAAAACTTTTTACTACCATAACTTCTGCTATGTCACTTAAAGAAAGCAGACAAGAAGTCTGTGTGCTTACCGAAACAAAACGTCAATTAAGTGCTGAGCTTAACAAGCAACAGCAAGACTTTATTGGCGAGAGTGAGGTGATGCAGCAAGTATTCAATGTGATAGAACGGGCAGCAAAAACCGATGCTAACATTTTAATTTTGGGTGAAAGTGGTACGGGTAAAGAAGTTGTCGCTAGGGAAATTCATCGTCAGTCATTAAGAGCACAAGAAGTGTTTATTTCTGTAGATGTCGGCAGTCTTTCTGATAATTTGTTTGAAAGCGAGCTCTTTGGTCATCGAAAAGGTGCTTTCACTGGTGCACAAGAAGAAAGGTCTGGCCGTTTTGAATTGGCTAATAATGGTAGCTTGTTTCTTGATGAATTGGGCAATGTACCTTTGGCTCTACAAGCTAAATTATTAACCGCGATTCAGCAAAAGCGGGTGACCAAAGTCGGTGGTAATCAAAGTACCGAGGTTAATATTCGTTTAATTTGTGCAACCAACGAAAATTTGATTAAAAGAGTTGCCGAGCAGAGTTTTCGTCAGGATTTATTGTATCGTATTAATACGGTGGAAATCCACTTACCACCGCTAAGAGAAAGGAAAACAGACATTCCCTTGTTGGTCGACTATTATCTGCAAAAGTTTACTCAAAGATATAAACGTCCATCATTAGAGGTTACTAAGTTAACCTATAATGCCCTAATGGATTACCACTGGCCAGGCAATATCCGTGAGTTAGCTCACTGTATAGAAAGAGCAGTAATATTATCCCCAGGTAAAGAGTTGGATTTAACGTCTATGGGACTATCGTCATCAATTGATATTGAACTTATATCAGCTGATGATAAAGGTGACAGTAATCAATCAGAGCCAATGGCTGTGAATCATGAATTGCCAACGCTAAACATCGCACAATTGGAAATTACCGCGATGCGCGCGGCGCTAAAACAACAGCAAGGTAATGTAAGTCAAGCGGCAAAATTGTTGGGTATCACCCGGATGTCATTATATCGTAGGATGGAAAAACATGGTCTTTAATTCTTTAAGACGATTTAGAACACAAATAATTCTACGGGTCTTGTTGTTACTAGTGACTATGTTTGTTTTTTTACAAACAATTTATTTTCAACAACATTATATTATTTCAGCTATTGTTCTCGCGGTATTTTTTGTTGCTCAAATAGTTAGCTTTATTCGTATAATAGAAAAGCAATATAAACAATTGTCTCATTATGTTTTGTCATTAAAAAATGACGATGGGGGGCAGACATTTCGTCATTTAATTAATGACCCTTCTACTGCCGACTTTGGTGTTGCTTTGCAGGAATTAGCTGAGTATTTCAAAGATTCCAGGTATGTTTTACAAGAGCAGACCTTATTATTAACTACTGTCTTACAGCACAGCGACGCGGGCATTATTGCTTTTGATCAACAAGGAAAAATAAGCTTGTGTAACAAAGTTTTTCAGCAACTTGTTTTTTACAAAAAATTACACCAATTTGACGATTTAGTTAGCCATCAACCTTTGCTGGCACAGCATATCACTAAGCTTGGTCAGCATAGTAGTGGTGTATTGCAAATAGATATTGATGGTGAAGCACATAGTCTTATGGTTAGAGTTACTCAGGCTAACTTAAAAGGTCGCATGGTGACTCTGGTAGTGGTGCAAAACATTCAACAGGAATTGGCACAACAAGAAGCCAAGTCATGGCAACAATTGATTCGGGTTTTAACCCATGAAATGGCTAACTCCATTACCCCGATAGCCTCATTAGCTAATACTGCTCACTTTATGGTTGAAGGTCAAGAGTGCTTGCAAGGAGAGGATTTAGACGATCTAATGTTTTCATTAGCCACCATAGATAAGCGTAGTCAGGGACTTTTAACCTTCATTGATAGTTATCGCGATCTAAGTCAGTTACCTATGCCTGAATTGGTAGTAATAGATATTGTTCAGTTGTATGAAAATAGCGTTAAATTATTGCAAAATAAAATTAATGAAATTTCGGTAACTATTATTGTTGAGCCGGTAAACCTCAAAATCTCGGCGGATAGCGTACAACTAGAGCAAGTAATAATTAATTTGCTACTCAATGCAATAGAAGCGCTAGAAAATACCCCTGCACCCAATATATCGTTGAAGGCAGGGTTAACGACTAGAGGAAGAATCTTATTGCAGGTAATAGACAATGGCTGTGGCATGGTTGAAGAAATTCAACAAAAGCTTTTTCTACCATTTTTTACCACTAAAGCTCGGGGTACAGGTATCGGATTAGCCTTGTCTAAGCAGATCATTGGGCGTCATGGGGGTAATATCAGTGTGCAGTCATCTATTGGCTCAGGTACAATCATGGCCATTACCCTGTATTAGGCCATGTTATATCATGAAGGAGCCACGATATAACAACAATGCCCCAAACTGGTCAGTAATCGGTATATCCAATAGCCATACGGACTGGCTTCATAAACAAAATGCAGTTTTAGGCGTGTGTATTTGGATTGAAACTGTCGAGCAAGTATGGTGATGGCGACTTTAGTCGTATTTATATTATAGCTTTTCGGTTATATCTAATTTATTCACGTTAATATGTGCTTTTTTAGATAGTAAGTTTAAATAAATAGCTGCAAATGTTACTGAAGGTTTTATTCCTACTAAGCAATAAAGAGCAGGCTTTCCTATATGATCTCATGAGAAATCAAACAATATCACATGAAAGCGAATTCATGCTTTAAATGAGTTGATTTCCAAACAAGTTGTAGGTAAAAGAAAGAAGACAAAAGTGCTGACTTTGAAGCTAAAATTTCTAATGACATTAAACACATAACAACAGGCGTGGTTCACAAAGTAGATAATGACGATATAACTAATTTGGCTGTATTCATTATCCATAATAAAAATATCGTTACAAAATGCAATGAAATCCCAATATCTACATACGAAAATCAAATAATAGCCATCGATTTTTAGCCTAAACTTGCCTATAAAGCACCTTTCACTAAAATAGTAAATCCTGGGAATTTAAAATTTTAGTATACAATTCGTTATTTTAACTTCAAAAGCTTACAGACTGCATTTTTGATTTTAACAGTGTTCTCCCATGGTTGTAGGTACTCAGGTTATATTTGAAACCTATAACCAATACCTCTAACTATTTTCAATATTGTAAGGAAAAGAAAGTTATTGGAATTGTTATTAATTATTTCAAGCGCCTTAATCCCAAAAATAATAAGATCAGTAATCCGTATATTGCACCGCCTGACGAAGAACTTTTAGACGCTGGTTCAATTTTTTTGCTTACTGTTAAATTGAAATTTCCCTGTGCCTTGAGATTTCCAGTATCGGTTGCAATAATTTCAATACTATAGTTACCAGCGGTTGCTGTTGAACCTGTAATAACTCCCGGTGCAGAAATATCTAAACCGCTCGGCAGATTTTCAACTGAGAATGTTAAGTTGTCGTTTTTATCTACATCAGTGAAATAACTACTGGCGTCGAAATTAAATGTCGCATCAACGTTAAGGCTTTGTGCCGGTAAAGTTGAACTTAAAATAGGGGCGTCATTCACATTATTCACAACTATAGAAAACGCGGCAAGTTTATCATCATAGGCGTTATTACTGGCTTGAATAACGATATCGCTGAACTCGCCAACATCATCATTTTCAGGGGTGCCCATTAATGCCCCCGTGTTCTCGTTAAAATCTGTCCACGAAGGTTGATTACTAATGGTAAAAACAATTGAATCAATATTCCCTAAGTAATTTACAGTTGGTTCAAAACTATAAGATTGGTCTTCCATTATTTCTGAAGCTGGAAAGCCTGAAATCTCCGGTGCTGAATTAGCGAGCAAAGGATCACTGTCAGCCCCATCAAAGATGCCGTCACCGTCGGTATCTGCATTATTGGGATCTGTTTCAGCTATCATTTCATTAATATTCGTTAAGCCATCATTGTCGTTATCTTCGACACTATCATTTACTAACGGGTTTAATTGATGTTCGGTTTCATAGCCATCAGGCATACCGTCAGTATCTGTATCAGTAAGTAACGGATTCGTTAGATAAGTATGCACTTCATCACCATCACTTAACGTGTCGTTATCCGTATCTGGATTATTTATATCTGTGCCATAAACGACTTCGTCTTCATTAGTCAAACCATCATTATCACTGTCCATGCCTGTTTTGGCTAAGCGATACACAAAAGTTGCGCCTGCTAAAGAGCCTGCCCCTGGCTGTATAACTAACTCGCTGCTACTGCCATCGATAGCGTTTCGATAAACTGAATTCCCCGCGGTGACTAAGTAATAACCTTCGCCATCGTTAATCATGCCGGATGGGCCAGACACGGTTGCCAACTTTGATTTATAGGTGCCGTTATTTTTGTCAAACACCAATACAGCATTGCTGTTTTCAGAGGAAACTAGCATATTACTTTGATTAAATAGAATACTGCGTGGTCGGCTTAAACCGCCTGCTTTTGGTATCACCACTTCTGTCGCTTGCTTAGTCGTTAAATCTACTTTTACGATGTTGTCACTTTTCCAGCCAGGTAAATATAGTGAACCATCTTCAATCACAATGCCGACATCTATGCCGTCGAGTAGCGAGTTTCCTGCGGGTAAAATAGTCTCGGTAATTTGCCATGTTTGTGTATCGATTTTAACAACATTATTTTGCGTGAAACTCGCGGCATACATCATGCCTTGTTCGTCTATCACGGCTGAAATGGGATTCGGTATATAATCGTTGCCGCCGCCAGGGCCAAGTAAGACATCACCGGTAGACAATGTCTCGCGATCAAACTTTAGCATTCGACCATTGGTTTCACTAATCACTAAAACGTCGCCATCTGGCGCCTCAAGAATGCCTAACGGTCCGTCAATTAATCCTTGGCTATCTAGGTCTTTTATAAACTCACCGCTACAGCCGTCATATATTTTTACGTTATTGCGCGTCCAACTACTTACGAGTAATAATGAATCACAATTTTCATCTCCTAAATCTTGTGCATAGGACAAGTTTGGCAATGATAGTAAACTAAGTACCGCGATTATTGATAGATTTTTCATATTTAGGTTTCTCAACGTTATGTGCATTAAATGTGTCACTAAACATACATAAACCATTGATATAAAAGCCTTCGGATAAGTTCCTAATTTCCTCCACAATTTATCCTTTTATCGTTATACTGAGAAATAATCGTTTTTTAGGTGTTTTCTATAACCATGCAGCAATCAGTTCAGCCCGCTATTAAACAACCTTGTAAAATAGGTGATTGGCAATTTGATCCCACCGACGGCAGGTTAAAAAATGTCGATAAATTCGTGAAGTTACAACCACGATTAAGCTTATTGCTCGCACTGTTTATTGCAAACGTTAATGAACTTTTAACGAGAGAACAACTTACTGAAATTCTATGGAAAGATAAGATTGTAAATGAGGATGCTTTATCACGATGTATTGCAGAACTTAGATCTGCTTTAGGAGACGATAGACAAAATCCTAAGTTTATCGAAACGATCCCTAAAAAAGGTTATCGTTTTATTTATCAGTTAAACGACCCGATTAAAAAATACAAAATACCATTATTTACCGCGATACCTGTGATCATTATTATTGTTTCATTACTTTATTTTTATGGCTCGTCCAACCCTCAATATGATGGTGTTTTACAAAAGGGGCTAATTAGCGCTGAACGTCTCACCACAGACGATTTATTGGAACACACGCCTGAAATATCACCTGATGGTAAAATGACGGCCTTTACTTCTCGAAGCAATAAACGTCTGGTTGTTAAAATTGTAGACAACGAAGGCAAGTTGCTACATACAATTGCAAATGACGTTGAAAGTATGATGTCACCGTCTTTTAGTGCCGATAGTAATTCATTAACCCTTGCTGCAGTGTCTAAAACAGCACCTTGCACTATTTGGCATTATGACTTGCTCACTAACAATCGCCTCAACATAGGTGAATGTTTATTGCCAAACCGTTCCGGTATTTTTAGCTGGTCTTCTGACAGTAAACTTTTGGCATTTGTGGCCAAAGATCCCATAAGCAAAGTGGCAGCGATATGGTTATATGACAGAGTTCAGCAAACAAGAACACAATTAACGGTTCCACATAACAATGGGTATTTTGATACTCGCCCTCGATTTTCCCCCAACAATAAGAAAGTAGCTTTCACCCGAGGAAGTCAATCAGTTAGAAATCTCGTTTCTATTGACTTGAACAAGCCTAGTAACGTTATTCAACTCACCGACCAGAGAAATTATGTCTCCAGCTTTTTCTGGTTAAAAGACAATCAACATCTATTATTTGACAGTGATAAACGTGGCCATCGAAACTTATGGCTCATTAACGCTGATACTAAAAAAGAGACTCTGCTCGGCGCGAGAGATGCACAATATCCGTCACTCAGCCAAGACAATTCAATTTTGACTTTTCTGGATGTTCGCTATAAAGCTAATATTTGGTCGATTAATTTATCTGACAAAAAAGACCAATTATTACCGCTGACCCGTTCGATAAAATATAATAACATGCCTAGTTTTTCCCCTGACGGTAGCCAAATTGCCTTTACCAGTAATCGACAAGGCAAGGGGGCTATTTGGCTTTATTCTCTAGCCACAAATAAGCAACGTAAATTGTTCAGTCTTGATGGTGAAAATCTGACATTACCCAGTTGGTCACCTGCTGGTGACAAGTTACTTGTGAGTTATAAGAATGCCTCTGAGTATGGCTGTTACCAATACGACATTAAAAATCAACATTATGAATCGGTTGGTCAATTTGAAAAAGAGTATTATTCATGTTTATACGGGTCCAAGGACGATATTTTTGCGATGACCAAAGAAGAAAATCAAGCCTCGCAAATCATTAAAATCACCAGTAATAAAACCGTTGAACAGATGACGACTGAGGGTGTAAATCAAGTGAAGTTATTAAGTGATAACGTATTGATTTATTCGTCGAAGACTAAAGATGGTTTACAGATGATGTCTCTTTCAGGGAAGGACTTAGGCAGTGTTTTACCCGATTTATCACTGCATTTTCACGAACATTGGACAGTCAATCACGGGACCATTTATTATCCTAAGTTAGTCGGTAAAAAAGGGATATGGCGCTATAAAGTTAATTCAGCTGAAGATACATTTGTCAGCGAACATCTACCAACAGCAATAGGCAATACACTCGCTATTTCACCAGATCAGAGCATGTTGTTGATTTGCCGAACCGATAGCGTAGATTCTGATATTTTTATCAGTACTTTAACGTATGAATAAGAGTTGAAAATAAAACGCTAGAAAAACAATCTGTTCAAAGAATAACCGCACGTAGTGGCAATATAGCCATTCATTCACTTTTAAGGTCGTGTCTATAAACAGTACGGTTTAATTTAGCCAAGTTAACAACTGGCTTGGCTGGTTTTCGGTAACTTAAGCAGTCGTCTTGATAGTATATCAATAGCGACATTGAGCAGGGCGGTACAGGATATAAGTACCAGTGCGCTGCTGTAGCGTATTTCACTAAAACTACTGTCGATATAAAACCCTAATGTCATGATGCCTAAAATGCCAAACACCGCGGTTTCTCGCACGATAATCTCGAAACGATAGAGCATTAAGGCCATTATATTAGGATAGATGCTCGGCATAATGTGGTAATTAAACTGGTTGAACTTACTTATCTGCATTTGCTGGGGCGCAATGGCATTACTTTGCCTAACGGCTAAGTAGGCGATAACGCAGCCATTGTGTATAGCTAATGCGATTATTGCTGGTAACATTGAAGGGCCAAGTAACATTAAAAATATAAACGCTAAAATATATTCAGGTACGCAGCGGCCGATTAATAACATTAACTGGGCTAACCAAGTTAATGGAGCAGGCCATAGCTTATTACTTGCTACAGCATGGGCATTTAAAGTAACAAAGTGGGTAGCCGCTAAGGCAAGTAACGCTAAGGTTATGGTCGCTATTGCACCCGGAATCGCTTGCCCAGTTATAATATCGCTAAACCAAATATAGAGTGAGTGCCATTGAACTTCTGCAAAAGATGCCGCGTTTGCAAAGGCTGGCGGTAAAATATCTTGGCTGATAAAACGCACCAGTAAGCTACTGTCTACCGCAGGGATTTCTACCAGTGTTACGCAAGCAATAACGAGATAAACCCCGAGTAATTTAGGCGGGCACCAGTAACGAATGGTGCCAATAAGGGTAATGAATATCATCAGTAATGCCGCGCCTTCGCTATAATTTCCCTGTTTAAAAGCCGTTTCCATATAAAAACCTAACGTTGGCATGCCAATAAATCCGAGTACTGCGCTACTGCGCAGGGCGCATTCAAAACGGTAACGTGTGTAGGCCATAATTTGCGGCAGCACTTGGGCGATTTTTCCATAAGTGTAGCGGCTTATAATATCTGCGCGGCTATCGATGCTTTCTAAAGGACTGTCTGACGATTGGTTGATAATATCAAAAAATACTCGGGCAAAAGTCGCGGCAAATGGGATCGCTATGGCTAAAATTCCGGTCATGGGAGAAAGGCCAAAAACTTGTAAGAATAACAGCGCCCAAAAAATCTCATGAATAGCCCTTAAAAAAGAGCAGCAGCTAGACACTATGGGGTGTTGATATATTAAGGCAAGGGGAACACCGAGTATTAGTCCTAAACATACACCTATAATGGCAAAATTAACGGTTTGAATTATCGCTTGAAACAGGTATTCGGTGGCGAAAAAATCCGGAGCCATTAACCCTTGTGACATAAGTGTTAATTCAAGATAAGGGTCGAAGTTTACAATTTCTATGTCGGCAAAAGGAAGAATAACCAAGGCGATAAGCCAAATTGATAAAGTGACTTTCTGCCAATAACCTAAAGGATAAGTTGTGTTTTTAACTTGCTGCAGTTGGGGCATAAAAGAAACCTACGCGACAGCGCTCGTTTGAAATAGCTGAGTGATTTGCTGCAGGTTAATACTCTGTTGATTGCTGTCGAGTACCAGTCGCCCTTTATCTAAGGCGATAACACGGTCAAAGGCGGTCATGGCTAGCTCTCGGTCATGCATCACCATAATTACGCTGTTGTGCTGTGCAAATACGGTTTCGAGTAATCTTGAGGTCATTAAAGGGTCGAGAGCTGAAAAAGGCTCGTCGCCGATAAAAAGTTCTTGCTGCTGATATAAAGCTCTTGCTAAGGCTACTCGTTGTCTTTGCCCACCAGAAAGCTTATCTACCTTTTTATCCAAGGGTTGGTCTAATTCTAACTGCTGACAAAGTGCAGTAATATCGTTGAGGTTTTGCTTGAAAGGCTTAATTAAATTTATGAGGTTATATAAACAGTGATGGCGAGCTAAAGCGCCCATAAATACGTTGTGGTAAATACTTAAATTATCAACCAAGCCTTGTCGCTGTGAACAAAGGGCAGCGCGGCTTTGCAACGTTTGATACAAATGGTGCAGTAAGCTAGACTTTCCTGCACCAGACGGACCAATAATCGCGACTTTTTCACTTTTATTAATGGTTAGGCTCAGATCAAAAATCACCTGTGTCGATGCCTTATTCTTGCCGGATTTTCTACTAGGGTTTTTACCTTTGTTCTTATCGGTACTTTTGCCTATGTTATAGCTAGCAGTTTTATCATAATGAAGGTTTAGCTTGTCGATGGTGATCATTAATCGATGAGTCCTATCTTTTTAGCGACGGTTAATACCGGTTCAAAGTCTTTATTAGTCGCATTTACAAATGAAGAACGTGGAAAGCTATTTAGTAACTCAGGGTTATTCATGTTAAGTAATACCGCTTGCACCTTATCAGCGAAGCCTTTACCAAACTTGGCATCAACACCTGCGCGTATTGTCCATTGGTAGTCAGGGTAGGTAGGCGTTTCCCAAATAACGCTTACTTTATTGGTATCAATTTTTCCTCTGGCAAGGGCTGTTTCCCATACTTTATAATTAACGGCACCAACTTGGTAGGCACCCGCTTGAACTTGAGCAATAGTGCGGCTATGGTCACCAGAAAAACCAACACGTTTAAAGGCTTGTTGCGGTTTTTCTTGTAAATGCTGTTCAATATAGTATTGCGGCATGAGTCGACCCGATGTTGAACCTTTTGAACCAAAGGTGAAGGTTTTCTGGCTGATATCAGGAAAACTGTCGGTCATGGTTAAATTGGTACTATGGTGGGCAATAAAGTAGCTTTTAAAAAACTGGTCTTCATAACCTTGGGCAATCGCTTGCGAACCCGGTACTAATCGTCTGGCTTGGACGCCAGATAAACCACCAAACCAAGCCAGTTGTACTTGATTATTTCTAAAGGCAGTTACCGCGGCAGAGTAAGACTTTACCGGTACATATTTTACCTTAACACCCATTTTTTGTTCTAAATAGAGGGCGACTTTTTCAAAACGTGTTCTTAGCTGGGATTCGTTTTCATCTGGAATAGCGGTAAAAGTAAAGGTAGCCGCACTCGCGTTGCTACTTACTAAAAGGCTTATGGTTAAGGCACAAAGTGCGATTAGTTTAGTCAGTGTGTTCATTATTTCTCTGGTTATTGGTACTTAATTAAGACAATTACCATCAATAAAATCAATAAAATTACATTCGATATTAAATGGTTGATGTCATAAGTTTGGGGTTTTCGATGGCGTATTATTACTTAAAAAGTACTGATTCACACACTATTTTGCTTTTATGTTCAGGATGAGGGGCTTGATTTATGTTCCAGACAAATCATTAATACTTATATCCTTATAGGCAATGTCGCGGAGCCATGGAGGGCTTTGCTTAGTTGCTGTTGTTTATTTTTCAGTATGGTTAACGCTTGGGCTTGGCTAACCTTAACAAATATGACGTTGTCATTAGGGGCTAGCTGGGCTAATTTGTCTAAATCAGCACTAATGACGACGGCGATCCGTGGATAACCACCAATGGTTTGACCGTCAACGGAGGAAATGATCGGTAAACCTGATGGCGGTATTTGAATACTGCCCTGAATTAGTCCACTAGAGGTGATATTCATCGGACGATGAAAATTTATCGGCTCACCTTCTAACCTCAAACCCATGCGATTTGAATTTGGATTTACCTTAAATGTTTGATGATAAAATCGCTCTTGTTGCGCGGCATTAAACAATGAACTTTCAGGCGCTGATACACAGCGTAGAAAGCAATTATGGCCATAGTGAGCTACATGTCTATGATCAATGTTCCTTAAAGGTACTTGCGATTCTATATCAGGGAAATTTATTGAAAATTTTGTGTTATCTCGAATAGCTTTGCCATTAATACCGCCATAACCCGCGGTTAAATGGGTTGCTTTACTGCCTAAGACATTCAGCAGTACTTTGTTTTCAAATAACAAATCGCCAGAGAATGCCATATAGGCTCTAGCACCTTGCAAGCGTTTACCGAAGTTGAGCTTGTCCCCAGCTTTTACTTGGATTGTTTGATAACTAGATACGGGTAAGTTGTTTAAGGTTAACTCAAATTTTGCCCCGGTTATCGAGATGTGTAAGCTTTGAGAAAATTCAATGACAGGTCCAATTATAGTAAATTCAAATAATGCCGATGTTTGGGCTTTACCCACCAACCCGTTAGCCATTGCCATGGCCGTGGAATCCATTGCTCCACTTGTTGAAACGCCTTGATGCATTAAACCTCGACGACCTCCGTCTTGAATACTCGTTTGCAACCCTGCTTTAATGAAGTGAATGGCCATTATCTCACCTGCTCTGAGCGATCATTAAACTCAGCCAACGAAATTTCAACAAATTTCACTCTATCAAGGGGCGCGGCAATAAAGGGTTTTTCTGTTCCTACTGCAAATAAATTTAACGGAGTTTGGCCGATAATATGCCAACCACCAGGGCTAGCAACAGGATAAATGCCCGTTTGATCTCCACCTATGCCCACAGAGCCTGGCGCGATGCTCAATTTAGGTACCTGCTTACGTGGACAGCATAATTCAGGATTTAAGCCCCCTAAATAAAGAAACCCGGGTAAAAAACCTAACATGTGCACTAGATATTCAGGTTGAGTATGTTTAACTATAACGTCCTGAACATCAATGCCGGCGTGGTTTGCTATAAAGTTAATATCTGGCGCCAACGATTGATGATAACAAACAGGAATTTTAATTAAGCTCGCTTGATAAACGTAGCCCGTTAAATCTTCTTGCAAGAGTTCAACAAGTAATGATTTTAATGACTTAACCGAAAATCCCAGCGGATCAAAACAAATAGTTAAACTGTTATAAGCGGGAATTAACTCAGATAATCCAGGTGTTTCAGGAAAGCGACATTTAAGTAAATATGATAATTGCATGATCACTTTAGTCAGTTGTTCACTGGGGGGTAAATCAAACAATAAAGTGATCGCACTATCGCCATTTTCCACGATACGATAACTATTTTTCAAGATTAAATTATTACTCACAAAATAGAAATCCCATTGTCTTTTAAGTTATTTGACAACGCGTGTGCTATAACCACCGCATTAGGGTTGTCACCATGTACACACAGGGTTTTGACGACAGGGCTGATCAATTGATGGTCGCTCGTTTCAATCTCTGTTCCTAAAGCCAACGCTTTAGCTTGAGCTAAACTTTTACCTTGATCAACAATAACTGCTCCCTGTTCAGTACGCGGTGTTAATGTTCCATTTGACCTATAACTTCTGTCGATAAAACCTTCAGGCATAAAGGTTAATCCTTTGGCAATACAAGATTTTTCAAATAATCCGCCAGCTAAACCAATGACAGTATACAAGGGGTAATGTTGATATAAAAAATTTGATAACGCGTCCGCCAGTTCAACCCGTTGCTCTACATCGTTATACAAGGCGCCATGAAACTTTATATGGTGCAAAGTAACTCGTTGGTTTTGGGCTATAGCAATAAGGCGTTGAATTTGATTATTTAATGAATGGATCAATACGCCAACAGGCAACTTTAATGAAACACGGCCAAAGTTATCTTTGTCTTCATAACCTGGATGAATACCTGCTTTGATATTATGCACGGCGGAATTTTTCAAAGACAATGTCATGGTCAGTTCGTTACCTGCATGGCCAGCACACGCTATGTTGCAACGCGAGATAAACGGCATGATTTGCGCATCTTGTTGGCAGTCTTGCTCGGTACTGCCTTCACCTAAATCACAATTTATATCAATAACATTATTACTGTTCATGTTTGCTCGCTTAACCTTGCCCTTAAAGTTGAGTTCACTCAGATAGTGAACTTTATTGATTTAAAGCTTTTATCCTGTAATTCGTTATCGAAATTTAAACTACCTCTTATGGAAATTTCATCTTCTAATAAGTCTTGACGGAAAAATATTGTTAGGACGCTAAGTAGCGAGTACTTATAGAAATTACACCCATTTTATCCCAAGCTTTGTCGAGTAACAACACCCAAACGTGCTGTCATTAAAAGAAGACTTTAATCCGTATATTTTAACGATAACACCGACGAATTAACAAAGAATACCATCGTCTAAATGAACGATACTGTTACTGCGTTTAGCGAATCTAGAGTCGTGGGTAACCATACAAATGGTTCTACCTTCCTGATTCAGTTCATCAAATAAGTCCATTATGGCATTAGCATTCTTCGAGTCTAAATTACCCGTAGGTTCATCAGCTAATAAAATTGAAGGGTCGACGACTAAACTTCGAGCAACAGCTACACGTTGCTGTTGACCACCAGAAAGTTGTGCAGGATAAAATTTAGCTCTGTCGGCCATATTCACCTTAGCGAGAGAGTTCATGGCGATTTCAATTCGGTCTTGTTTTTTCATCTTTCGATAAGTCAGCGGTAGGGCAACATTTTCTAATACCGTTAAATCACCAATTAAATTAAATGCTTGAAAAACGAAGCCTATTTCTTTATTGCGTATTTCCGCTCTTTGATAAACGTCTAACTCGTGTACTTTATGGCCATTTAATAAATATTCACCTTCGCTTGAGGTATCAAGCAACCCTAAAATAGACATCAAGGTTGATTTTCCACAACCAGAAGGGCCAGCAATACTTAAATAGTCACCGGCGTTAATCGTTAAGTTAACATTTTTGATAGCACTGATAACACCCGCTTCTGTGGTGAAATTTTTGGTCAGTGACGCTAATTGTATAAGTGGTTTGTCGTTCATTTTTATTTCCTTTTAAATCTTTTTATCAAGAGAATAACGTTTTTGTTCAAGCTTATTGTTAATCAGCTTATTGTTATTGCTCACGTAACGCTTGGTTTGGCTCAATGGCTGTTGCTTCTCTTATTGGCAGTAATATTGCGACTGCAGCAACAAACATCACAACGCCTGCCGTGACAAAGTACATGGTTAAATTTAGCGGATCGGTTTGATAAAGAACTGTGCCGAGTAATGGCGAAATAAATGCCATGATAAAAGCCCCTAGTGCTACTCCTCCTGAGCATAAAGATAAACCTTGAATCGCAAATAACGCACGAATTCGTTTGGGGTTAGCGCCTAAGGCCACACGTATACCAATTTCTTTTCTTCGTTGGCTAACGTTATAAGCCACTACGCCCATTACACCGCTAAGCGTAATTAAAAAGGCTAATAAGGCAAACATAGAGACCAATAAACCGACCAATGTAGAGGAAGCCATTGATTTGTCTTTAATAAACTCAAAACTGGTGATGTTTTCTATTGGCTGTAAAGGGTTCACTTCATGAACAATGTCAGCGATTAATGGGCTAATCGATGATACTGACATATTAGTATTGATCAGTAATTGCAGATCATAATGCCAACCTATAATCCAATGTGTATAGAAGGTGGGGACGGGGGCAATGTTAACGCCAACTTCACGAATATCACCAACAACACCCCGTATAGTTTTCCACGTTTTTCCATCATCAAGTGAAATACGTTTTCCGAGCGGATCTTCGTTGGAAAAATAACTGTCTGCAAATTTCTGATTGATTAAAATAACGTGAGGACTGTTTTCATCATCAGACTCTGTAAAGTAACGTCCTTGTAACAAAGGAATGCTCAGTATTTGATGAAAATTGGCCGATATTTCATTTCTTAATGCGTCTGGTCGTTCATCACGACCAACGGGTGGTTGTCCTTCTATTTGGAAGAAGCGACGTTTATCTCGGATTTTAACAAATGGAATTTCTGTAGCGAAACCTGCGCGGGTTATGCCCGGAATTGCTTCTAGTTTACGTACTACCTCGCGGACAAAATTTACGCGGGTTTCAGGGCTAGAAGATAGATTTACTGTGACAACATTAGCGGTTTCAAAGCCAGTTGGTTGATGGCTCAGACGATACAAACTTAAACTCACTAAAGATGCACTGGTTAATATAATAAACGCCAAGCAAAATTGGGCGATTAATAATGTTTGGCGAAGTTTAACACTGCTGCCACTCGCGGTAATGTTTCCGCTGCCTTCTTTCAACGCTTCGTTAATATTACGCTTTTGAAAAGCTGCCGTAGCGCCGCTGAGAATGCCGGTAAGTAATGAAACCAATAAACAAAAGGAGAGTACACTACCGTTAATTTTTACTTCGCTGGCAAGAGGAGTATAAAGCGCGGCAAAATCAGAGAGTAAGTCAACGCTCATAAAGGCTAGACCGAGTCCTAATAAGCCACCTATTAAGGATAAAATAATACTCTCAGTTAATACTTGCCTAGCAATACGCCTTGGGTTTGCCCCTAAAGCTTCTCTTATGGCAAACTCTTGTCTGCGACTTGCTGTTCGGGCTAGGTTTAAGTTAGCGACATTGGCACAAGCAATAAGTAGTACCAGTGCGGTTATCCCCATCAGTAAATAAAAGGTTGGGCCGGCGTCTCCAGTCATATCGATGCGCATCGGCGTTAAAGTATTGCTTAATCCCTGACTTTGCGGATAATCGTCGGGGTACGATGTTGCTAATTGATTGGATATTGTATTAAAATCAAGACTCGCACTTTGTAAACTCACCCCTGACTTTAATTTTCCATACATAGTAGAAATAGGCTTCGAACGTTGGCCAATAAACATATCGCTGCCTCTGCCACCGCATGAAGATGAACCCATCCAGATATCATTTTCGAAGGGATACGCTGGTAAAGGTGGTAATACACCAATAACTTGAGTCGCAAGATCATTCATTTGCAGAACCGTACCTACGACATCAGGATCGCTACCAAATTTTTCCCGCCAGTAATGGTGAGACAAAATGATTAACGGTTTTGCGCCGGGTTCATCTTCTCCCGGTAAAAATGTACGGCCTAAAATAGGACGTATGCCTAACATTTCAAAAAAATTCCAGCTTACTACGCCTCCTTCGACATTGGCGGCATCACCATATCCGAATAATGAAAAAGACATTTGATGATACTCAACTAAATGGTCAAGGCTTTCATTTTTAGCTATATAGTCCATTGCTGTGGGCACAGAAATGGGCACATCAAAACGGTTTATTTCCGGGTTATTGGTTTTCAGTTTAATTAACTGTTCGCCATCTGCAAAAGGCAAGGGGGCTAATAATACGTTATGCACCATGCTATAAATGGCGGCGTTCGCACCTATACCTAAAGCCAGAGTGATCACAATAAGTCCACAAATTGCAGGGGTTTTTAAAAAATTCCGACAAGCAAATTGTATGTCTTCAATGAAAGTTTGCATTTATCTCTTGTCCTTATAATTATTCATCTGGTCTTTTCCCATTACTCAATTTTTATCTAATGCTTTATGTTAATTTATCTATTTTAACGTAAACCTAATTCATCTAATTTATCGTACTTATTAGTGGATGATACGATGACAAAGTCGCCTTCTTTTAACGGTGACAAAATTTCGATTACGTCAACGGAGGTGCGGCCGAATTCTATCTGTTTTCGCTGTGCTGCCGTTTGGGATTCATTGAGTACAAATAGACTACTGGATGAGTACTCTTGACTATACACAGGGCGCTTTAGCTTTAATACATTCTTTAATTTCTCTAACGCTATGACGCCGTCAATACGTAAATCTGGTCGGGCACCTATTAAAACATCATCGGTAAAATAAACATCAACTATAACAACACCTTCTTTTACCGAAGGGTTGATACGTTTTACAATTCCCGAGGCCAGTTTTCCGCCTGCAGATATGACAACAGTTTGTCCTTTTTTAACGTCTTTAACTTGGCTTTCTTGTACACGTAATTCCGCTTTTAAGTTATCTTGTTCGGCAATGCGTGCCAGCACCGTTCCTACTTTAAAAGGTTCTCCCACTTGTAAGGTGACTTCTTGCAGTATGCCTTTGGTGGTCGCTTTAACAAAAAGGTCGTCGGCAAGTTTTTCTTGTAGCAACAATTGACGTGTAGCCTGATTTATTTTCGCTTGTGCCGCCATTAATTCGGCTTGTTTCATTTTTGGTAGACTGTCTAATAATTCAATCTCCAACTTGTGCTGAAAGCCAAGCTGTTTCTCAAGTAATATAGACTCATTGTAATCAATATTTGATACCGCACCTGTTTTTAATAATCGTTGATTAGCTGCTCTGCGCAACTTGGTCATTTCATAGCGTGCGCTAAAGTCTGCCACCACAATTCGCTGTTTTAGTACGGTTTGCCGCCAACGCTGTTGTAATGAATGATGAGCTGACTGCAATACTTCTACTTCGAGTCTCGCTTCATCGACGGCTTGTGTTAATTCCGGGTTTTTAAGCACCATGATAACACTGCCAACTTCAACACTGTCACTGGCTTCAAGTCGTATCTCTTTAACTTGTCCGTTTGATGTGGCAGATAAAAAGTTTGATGCTATTGGAACTAAAGTGCCAGATGAACGTATTTGACGTACCAAGTCACCTTTTTCTACTTGTGCGATGATCACTTCATCACGAAGGATCCGTGTTTCATGGCTGAGAACGTTGAAGCGATCCCACACCATCATAAGTAAGATAATAACGGTGCAAACAATCGCCAGCTTTTTAATTAGCGTCCCACGTGTAGTCTGCTTTTTTGGTATTTGCATATGAACATTCCACTCATTCACTTTAGGTATAAAAAAAGGTGGCTAGTGCTTAAAAGATAGAACTAGCAACTCTTTTGATCATGGTCTTGATTTTAAAGGCTAGGAAGCCAAAATATATGGGCGGCAGAGTAGATGCCGATAGCCATAGCGCCCGCTAAGACGAAGATAATACCAGCCATAGTATATTTACCAGTAGGTTTGCCATTATCACGTATATGTAAATAACACTCTAATATTAACAGTGGTACCAAATAACCCGCAAAATTTAGAATTATGTCGAACGGTCCAGTAAGGTCGCGATTTGTACCAGGTGACGACCCGTCGTTAACAAACATCCAAAAACCCCTAATAACCCGGAAGAACCATACACCACTGACTACAATAAATAACCTTAGTGCCCAGCGACGATGAATCGCAATTTTACGGGCCATGGCAAAACGTACGGTCATAATTGCACAAATGATAATGAGTACCCCATCAAAGGATGTCGCTATTTGTCCAATAAAACCACCAATTATCACTTCCCGGCTCCAAATAGAATAAATAGCCGCAACACTGATAATTAATGAAGTTATTATGTACATGCGCCCGTTGAACCGATGAAAGGCCGGGTAGTTTTTTCTAATTTGAGGAATGAACTGGAGAGGTCCAAAAAAGGAAATAACAAAGGCGAGGGAAATGTGGATCAATACTGCAATATTACCAATCATATCGCCTTCGATAATCCCATGTATCATTCGATTTGACCAAGTCGCCCAATCACCTTTTACGGCATTGCCCCCGTAAAAAATCATGATGTAATAGGCAAAAAACCATTGACCAAAAACAGCAGTTAAGAACCAAGTAGTGGCGCTGGCGTTTAGCATTTTTCGGGCAATATGGGTATTGTCCTTTAAATTAGTTTGTTCATAGACACTGCTCATCGTCATTATGCATTCCTCATTTATCTAATGTTTGATGAATCTCTTTCAAGTCTGCAAGTCATTTAGCCGTTAACTAAATTATGTGTTTAAGCAGACCGCTCGATTCAATTTAGAGGTAATGTAGAGGTTTAACGTGAAGGAGAAAACGCCCAATGTGTGTCAATTATTGATTTAATACATTTTGTGGAAACAGTAGAAAGGCCAAGTTTTTGAGGATAAATAGCCTATTAACGTCAACTATGTGTCAATTTACGCGCTCTTTTGTCTGTTTATTGCACGTTTCGTGTGAAAAAGGTGAAAAAGGTGAAAAAGATAATAAATGATGATTTAAATGAATTTTTATATAATTAGGATAAAAAGTGAGAGGGAGGCTTTATATTACCATTAACTCTTACGCTTTCTATTTCAATATGGCCTTGATTTGAGCATTCAGTATTAAGATTTCAGCCAAAACTTTAGGGTCAGGATCCGTTGATGAAGTCAAAATATTGTGTGCGGTGTCAAAATAAATTTGTGCACTGAGGTAATTTAATTGGCGTAATTCGGATTTACCTAATTCTAGATTAAGGCTTATTTTATCATTTACCCGACGTTTATCTAATTGTTTGGAGAGAAACAAAAGGTAATTTTGGGCGGCGGTAAATTCAACAGATGATTGTTTTATGTTTTCTGCTTTTAGTTGGCTCATGGCCTGATGAAATAATTTACCATAATGGCAAGGATCGGCTTCATCTTCCTGATTAAAATTTCCTAAAGACGATGAGAAACCTGCCCAACATTTAGTTTTCGTTACATTGCTTTTGAAGTTGGAAGATGCTGATTGTTCAAACAAGGTGCTCTTCCCGCTTATAAAATACCAAGCTATAACCGACGTTATCAACACGATCAAAAGTAACAGGGGAAATAACTTTCTATTAGGTGTTGAATATTCTTCTATGCTGAGCTGGCGTAAGGCAACATTTTGTTGTCTGACATCATTTTGACCTTTTTTAACTTGCAAAGACAATTCAAAACAATGATGGCGGAATTCTTCTTCATCTAAACTTAGGCTTTGAGGCGATAGGCCAAAGAGATCTAGGATTTTTGTGACGTGTCTGTCAGGTACTACAGGATACCTAGGGTTACCTAACCGATCTCGGTTCGCAAACCAACGCGTTAGTGATGTTGGGTCTAAACCTAAATGAGCAGCAAGGTGTTTGCGTGTTTTAATCTCTGGGTTCAAACCACTACGCAAAAGCGTATTGAGTTTGTTTTTATCAATTTTCACAAAAGCTGCCGAGTACAATAACTACACGAAATAAATGTAGTCCAGTTTATTAAGCTAAAAAGTATATAGTTAATTCACGTTAGGTGAAAGTGAATGTTGATAAATCCCAGGGACGCGATAGTTTCACTTCACCTTATTTTTCATTAACTTTTACCTGTAGGTTAAAATATTCAACAGCACTATTGATAAGTATATGATTTATAATTTAAGTTTGTTTTTTAATCGGTTTTTGATTGATTATTATTACATTGTAATTATCTTGCTAATTGTTACATTAATTAAGCTGATAATTACCGTTAATAGTAGCATTCTGCCTCACTTTAGATTAAATTTGCCGCCCTTAATCCAGTCCAGTTAACAAGAGCGCCTTATGTTAGAAAATACTCTCCCACAACTCGAACAACTGATCGAAAAAATTATTGATAAAAATAACAAATTAAAAGCACAAGTTTCAGAGCTAGAACTGCAAAAAGCAGGGCTTGTAGATGAAAATGAAACCTTTCAACTTGAAGCTCTCGAAAGTGAAGAAAAACAAAAACAAGCTAATATGGCATTAACCAGTTTATTAGACAAACTGCAAAGCGTTGAAGAGGTCAGTTAATGTCTGCTGAAGACTCTAAAGGCATCAGCATTAATATTATGGGTAAGCAACATCAGTTTGCTTGCTCAGCTGAACAAGCAGAGGATTTAACGCAAGCAGCCACTAAGCTTGCTGCCATGTGTAATGACATAAAGCAGCAGCCGGGTTCCCGCAGTAACGAACACGCTTTATTGGTTGCATCACTAAATTTAAGTTATTCATTAATGATGGCAAACAACAAAGTTGATCACTATCAGCAAGGACATGATGCGTTACTTACCAAGCTAGTGAATGCGATAGAGTGCTAATTATCGCTAGTTTCTATGCTAAATGATTAGCAATACTAGTGAATGAATGTACAAAAGCATTCAATTATCTTATTTTAGGAAAATCTTCTTTATGGCTGAAGCCAGCATTGAATTTAAAGGGTCGAGCTTTACCCTATCTGTTTTACATTTAAAAACGTCAAGATTATCTGGCTTTCGTGATGATTTGAAAACAAAAGTTGCCCAAGCCCCTGACTTCTTCTATTTAGTTCCGATCGTTGTTGACATAGAACGAGTAGACAGTTCTATTGATTACCAAGCGGTAAAGTTATTGGTTGAAGAATTTAAATTCACCTTTGTCGGCTTTACAGGCAACGTTTCTAAAGAACAGCGAAAGTTTATTCGTGAGTTGGGCTTTTCGTTTATTAACTCCGCAAATAGCTCTGTTAATAGCTCTATTAGTAGTACAGAAAAAGCTGAAGCGACAACAAAAGCCGTTAAAGCTAATGAAGCTATTGTGGTAAAAGTTGAACAAACTAAAATTTTCCCTCAGGTTTCTTTATTCACTGACAAAATACACCGTGGTCAAATTCGTTCAGGTCAGCAAATTTATGCCAAAGATCAAAACTTAGTGATTATTGGTTCTGTATCAGCAGGAGCTGAAGTTATTGCAGATGGCAACATTCATGTTTATGGCTCGTTACGTGGTCGCGCGATTGCTGGCGCCAAAGGCCATCATCAAGCACAAATTTATTGTCAAAACCTTGAAGCAGAGTTGGTTTCAATCAATGGTAACTATTGGCTGAGTGAGTCTATGGAACAGCATTGGAACTCACCTGCCTATATACATTTGTCTGACACTGAATTGGTGTCATCAAAACTTATTTAGTTAATTTACTTAATTTATTTAGAAAGGATATTCGGTCTATGGCACGAATAATAGTTGTAACATCAGGAAAGGGGGGCGTTGGTAAAACGACATCAAGCGCCGCTATTGGTATCGGATTGGCTTTGAAAGGTCACAAGGTTGTATTAATCGACTTTGATATTGGTTTACGTAATCTCGATCTTATTATGGGCTGTGAACGTCGCGTAGTTTACGATTTTGTTAATGTCATTAACGGTGAAGCAACTTTAAATCAGGCATTAATTAAAGACAAACGAGTGAGCAGTTTGTCAATATTACCGGCTTCACAAACACGTGATAAAGATGCGTTAAATAAAGAAAATGTCGGTAAAGTACTTGAAGATCTCGGTAAACGATTCGATTACATTATTTGTGATTCACCAGCGGGTATTGAGGCTGGCGCAATGATGGCACTTTACTATGCAGATGAAGCTATAGTTACCACAAATCCGGAAGTATCATCAGTACGTGATTCTGATCGAATTTTAGGCATGTTAGCGAGCCGTTCTCGTCGTGCGGAACTTGGTTTAGAGCCAATCAAAGAACATTTGTTATTAACACGTTATTCTCCTAAAAGAGTAGAAGAAGGTGAAATGCTCAGTGTTGAAGATGTTGAAGACATTTTAGCGATACCTTTGTTAGGTGTAATTCCAGAATCACAAGCGGTACTTAAAGCCTCTAATGCAGGTGAACCCGTGATTTTAGACACGGAAAGTGACGCAGGTAAAGCCTACCAAGATGTGATTGATCGTCTGTTAGGTGAAACGGTTGAATTTAGATTTTTAGTTGCCGAGAAAAAAGGCATTCTTAGTCGTTTATTTGGAGGTTAACATGGCATTACTTGATTATTTTCTACGGAAAAAAGAGAAGCAAGTAACAACGGCTTCAAAAGCCAAAGAGCGTTTACAAATTATTGTTGCTCACGAACGTAATAATCGTAATAAACAACCTGATTATTTACCGAAATTAACTGCAGATATTCTTGATGTATTACGTAAGTATGTCCAAGTATCAGATAAAAGCTTGTCAATTAATCTTGATAATAAAAGCGGTGAATTAAACGTGCTAGAGTTAAATATTGAGTTACAGGATGAGAATAATCCTGATTAAGCGTGCAGGCTTATAAATCCATAGCATTGACAGTGACTTCGCGATGACAGATAAATAAAAAGCCCGATATGTAATGTATCGGTTTTTTAATGACCAAAATGTAGTAAGCAACTGCTAAAATCAAGGGCTTTCGACCACCACTTTCGTCACGCATTGATTGATAGTCGATTCATCTCTATTGTTTTATTAAGTGTCTAACTCGTCAGCGATAGATATATTTTAAATTATATTATCAGCTGTTATATTTGGAATCGCCGCAGCAATATTATTTTGTGGAATAATGAGCAGTTTCTCTTGTTTATTATCGTATATGAATAGGTTTCGGGAAGTAGACGCAACTATTTGTACATCGGTTAATAGTGTCGTTTTATTTTGCTGAATAGGGTCATTTAACGATAGGGAATAACTCTGTGTCCTTTGCTCTTTTATTTTTTCGCTATACGAGTTTGCCTGAATGTATGGGTAAGTGCACAAAGCGAACAAACAAATCGCTGCAATAGTATATGTAGGGTTTAATAAATAAACTGGATAAGAAAAACCGTGATATATTTTTTTAAATAACGTGGGTTTTTTAGGATCAGGGATCCGGCGTAATTCAGTACCATAAGCAAGCGCCAAAATAAAAATAAAAATTGTATACATAAGAACAAGAGTAGGGTTCGATACAAGCGCTAACAAAAAGTCATTTAACTCAATATGTTGAAATACATTAACGGAAAATGTGTTAAGTAAAGTATCTAAATAAATAACGCCAGAAAAACTCCCTAAAAGGTAAAGTAACGTGATGAACACGGCTACATTATTTTTTATATAGTGTTTAATAGCGAGTAAATCACTATGCAATTTTGCATAGTACTTGTTGGCAGCTTCTAATATCATTTTTCTTTCCTTCAAAAATCGGGTAAAACCATAGCTCAAACTACTACTATAGTAAAGGTTAAGGTATTGAAATATTGGTACTTTGAGGGTTATCTTTAAAGTTGTCTTATGTCTTTACTTTGTTTGTATATTTATTATTGCTGAGAGAAGAAATAGTATAGGATTAGCTGAATAAATTAAATCCTACGAATGGAAGTTACCATATAGGTAAGCTTAAGTAACAGTGTGCTTGTATGAGATTAAATGACGATAAAGCATTGTTTGCCGATTTCACTAACTCACTGCAGTATAAGTGCGCTAAAATAGTGGTACTTATCTTAGTTTTGAGTTCTTTATATTAATGACCACTGTTACAACGCCAGCCAATTTTACAGACCTTGGCCTTATTACACCTTTGTTAGCCCGATTAACTGAGCTGGAATATCAACAGCCAACACCCATTCAAGCAAAAGCTATCCCAAGTGTATTAGTAGGGCGTGACTTAATTGCTGGGGCTAATACCGGTTCGGGTAAAACAGCCACCTTTGCACTGCCTATGTTACAACACATTTTTAAAGAGCAAGGTGCTGATAAACCATTAAGTAGCAAAAAAAGTCAGGGTAACTATGTTACAGGGCTAGTTTTAGTGCCAACTCGCGAACTCGCGAAGCAAGTGGCAGACAGCATTAAATCTTATTCGGTACACTTTAATGGTGCGATTAAAACGGTAGCTGTTTTTGGTGGAGTATCAGTTAATACGCAAATGCTCGCATTACGCGGTGGCACTGATATTTTAGTTGCAACACCAGGTCGATTAATTGATTTAATTTCCAGTAATGCTATTAAGCTCGACTTGGTTAAAACCCTAGTACTTGATGAAGCTGATCGCATGTTAAGTTTAGGTTTTACTGAAGAGCTGACTGCGTTATTAGCATTATTACCAAAGAAAAAACAAATCTTATTATTTTCAGCAACATTTCCAGACCAAGTAAAAGTGTTAACGCAAGAGTTACTTAACAACCCTGTTGAAATACAAGTGCAAAGTGCTGATGCCAGCACTTTAGTACAACGAGTATTTACCGTTAATAAGGGCGATAAAACCGCCGTGTTAGCGCATTTGATTAAGCAAAATGAATGGCGACAAGCACTCATCTTTGTTAATGCTAAACATCACTGTGAGCACTTAGCCGAAAAACTCGCTAAACGTGGTATAACCGCTGAAGTATTTCATGGAGATAAAGGACAGGGCGAACGAAGCCGAGTGCTTGACGGGTTTAAAGCCGGCACTATAGAAGTGTTAATTGCCACTGATATTGCGGCTCGTGGTTTAGATATCGAAAAATTGCCCGTAGTCATCAATTTTAACTTACCAAGAAGTCCATCAGATTATATGCACCGTATTGGTCGAAGTGGCCGTGCTGGTGAAGTAGGTTTAGCATTATCGCTTATCGACCATGAAGATTATCACCATTTCAATGTTATCGAGAAAAAGAACAAGATCCGTCTTGAACGTGAACAAGTAAAAGGTTTTGAAGCGGATAAAGTGAGTAGTGATTCAATTACTGCTGTTGCAAAGCCAATGGCAAAACCTGAAGGTACAGGAAAGAAAAAGCGTAAAAAGAAACCGACAATAAATGCAGATATTTGGTCGGGATATTCTGACCCAGAATAAACTTTACCTTTTCATACTTTACGGTTTTTTAAGTATTGATATGTGTGCTTACGCTAATTTAAAATAAGCGTAAGTCTTTATTGTTAAAGATAATGTTCTTCTGTATTTCAATAAGATACATTTAATTGCAATGATTAGATGTATCTTAAGTTAGTCGTGTATTCCTTGTGAAAAATTTCAGTCTATTTTTACATCAAATTCATTTTGCTGAATTCAATAAATTCTGGAGATTTTGATAGCTGATTAAATGCTTCTTGTAGTTTTTTTATTCGCACATTATCAAAGTTAACTTTACTAAAAGCATAATAGATAGGATCGCTATTGATAATTAGAGGATGAATGTCGAGTAAGTTTTTAATTTCTTTTGGCAGATTATCTATAAATATCTCGTCAACAACCAAAGCATCAACTCTACCGGTATTTAAGAATTTTATGCCGATGTCATTATCTGCGAGTTCTCTTAATTTTGTTTTTAGCTTAATATTATTGTCTAAAATTCCTTCGAACTTTTTACCGAAGTAAGATCCTCTTTGAAGCACAAGAATAGCATCAAGTCTTTTAAGTTGTTCCCAAGAATGGATAAGAGAAAGTGAATTTTTTTTACTCACCATCCTTATTCTTTCAATGCGTAATGGGCCAATGAAATGATAATATTGTTCACGAAGTTTATTTTTACTCATATTTAACATTAAATCGACTTCACCCGTTTTAAGCATCTTTAAACCGCGTGCCCATGGTGCTTCAATTGTTGTTAGTGTACAGCCTGCATTTTCTACTAAAGCACTTCCATATTTGATATCTAAACCTGTCCAGACGTTATCTATTTTAACGGACATTGGGGGGAATGAGTGCACCCTAAGTGAGATTTCACAAGAATAAGCTGAAAAATTAACAAGGTACAAAGCAATGATCACAGTAAGGTGTTTTATGTTAATAGCTAATTTGCCTCAGTTCTAAAAATAATGCTTTTTCAATTTGTTGAATTGTGGGTAATACATCAGTTGAATATTTATTATAGTAATTAATCTATGAAAAGTCTCAATTGCCTTCATTTTTGATTGAGGAACAATAAAGAAGACTTTAAAAAGCGTATTTTTAAATTTATGATCGCTACAACTTAACAATATAGTTTTAAGAGAAAATTTATGAAAAATATAAATGTAGTTATTTTAATATTGGTTATATTTATAAGTAATAATTCATTTGGAAATGAAGCTGTTTTTAGACCTGTTCAAGACTTGTTTTCTGCAATGTCTGCAATAGATCATGTAAAAATGAAAAAAGTAGTCACCGAAGACTTTCAACTTTTGGAAGCAGGAGAAGATTGGGATATTGCCGACCTTATCAACGTTGTTAATTTTTCAGAATATAAAAGAAGGAACTACTTCGGTGTTATTAAAACCAAGGTTAGTGGTGATATGGCATGGGTGAGTTATTGGAATAAAGCCACTTTTAATAATGGAAAAAATGAAAGTGCTGTTGCTTGGTTAGAAAGTGCCGTCATGATAAAAGTGGGCAACGAATGGAGAATACAAATGCTGCATTCAACTCGAATAAAAGCCGAGAGTATTCCTAAAAATATTTTACTTAATGAATATATACACTAAGTTGTTTTAATTAAATTCAGTTAAGTCGCTGGTATTGAATTCGAAATAATTATTACTACTGTAATAAGTGTTTACTTATTTAACTCGTTTAAATTTTTTTGGAAAATAAAGAATCTTATGCTGAAGAAAAATTTAAAGTGGTTAACCGTATTTTCATTATTGTTTATATGCATTGTTGTCGGTGCTTCACTCAAGCATCACTACCAAAATAAATTTGTTTCAATAGACGAGAAACTCACTGAAGTATCAGGGATTGAATTTGATAAGAAGGGTCAACTTTGGGCGATAAATGACGGTGGAGATAAGCCTAACTTGTATCAAGTTGAGCGTGATGGAAGCATAAGTAAAACAGTATTAATCACTAATGCTAAAAACATTGATTGGGAAGATATGACTCAAGATGATTTTGGGCATTTCTTTTTAGGCGATTTTGGCAATAACGAAAATAAGCGAAAATGGTTAACAATATATAAAATAGAAAACCCTATAGATATTAAAGGTGAAAGAACGAGTGCTGAAATCATTAAATTCATGTACCCACAACAGATCAGTTATCCGCCTAAAAAAACCGACAAAAAATATGATCTAGAAGCTTTTGTGTTTTACAAAAATAAACTGTATTTATTCACCAAAAATAGATCGATACCTTTTGATGGTGAAACCAACTTATATCGAATTGGTGCTTATGCGGCTAATCATAAGGCAAAAAAGATCAGTTCATTTACTACTTGTACGCTTCATGAAAAACTTTGTTGGATTACTTCTGCAGCTTTAAGCCCAAATAAAAAGAAACTCGTGTTATTAGACTCTCAAAGAATATGGCTATTCGAAAACTGGCAAGGAGATGACTTTTTTTCTGGAGATGTTTATCAAATTGATTTAGGCACGATCACACAAAAAGAATCGATTACTTTTTATGATGATAATACGGTTGTTTACACTGACGAAGAATTTATGGGGATTGGCAGGAATGCCTATGTGATCAAACTTGATGAACAAAGAAAAATTCCTGTAAAAAACGTGATTAATTAAATGGTTCTATGATATTGCTGGCGTAACTTAGACGATTTTCATTGTAAATTATAAACTTTAGCGCAGTTATTAAGCTCCATATGCAATTCTACTCATATTAAAAACTAACTGGGTAGTTTTATTCTTACCGTATTGATCTTATCATTACGGTTATATCATTTATTTTAACCCTACCTGTTAAGTTGATTCATATTTTATGCCCATTTTAATACAACACCTATTTGCAATAGGTGGTTTTCAAGGCGTTTTACTTTTTTGTTTGTTAAGTATTGGCAGCCAAAATACAAAAGCTAATAGGATCTTAGGTGTTTGGTGCTTATTCTTAGGGCTGTTTTTCCTTGGGATCTTAGTGCATGTTCAAAATGAACTTAATGTTTTCTCAATATTAATTGGCTGGAATTTATATTTACCAGCCAGTTATGGGGCGTTGCTTTATTTGTATTGTCGACAAGCGATAACGGACAGACCCTTAGTATGGAAAGATGCTCTTCATTTACTGCCGGTTTTATCGTGCTATTTACTCAATGTAGATATTTTATTTGCTTCAGCGGAAACTAAATTTAATTGGACGACAGCAGCTTCAGATGGCCCCAATTCATTGTCATTAGCTCAAATAATCACTTATGCTCAAGCATTTGTTTATCTTGGCTTTAGTTTTTATATGGTAAGGCGGTATCAACAGCAAGCCAAACAAAATTTATCAGATTTTAATCCTGAAATATTTCGTTGGATCTGGGTTTTGCTTATACTAACTCTCAGTGTTTGGTCGTTTAAGTCAGTTTCATCTTCAGAAACACTTTATTTTTTGTCTATAACCAGTGACATTATCATTATTTTTCTTATTTATGGTGTTGCTTTAGCACAATGGCGAAACCCGAGATTATTTACCATAAATAGAATTGAAGCGATTGTTACTCTACAAAATGTTTCAAAAGAAACAGAAAGTAAACCTGAGCAAGATAAACATAATTCAGGTGCTTTAGATGTCAGCACCAGAGATTGTATATTGAAAGATGTTAAGCAATACATGGAAAATGAACATGCTTATAAAGATAACCAATTAAACTTAATAAGTTTATCTGAGTTAGTTGGGGTAAGTACCCATCATTTATCTGAAGTGTTGAATCAACATGAAGGGAAAAATTTCTACCAATTCGTTAATGATTATCGTGTTAACTATGTTTGCGAACACCTTGTTAAAGGCAATAAGCCGAAAATTATTGAATTAGCGTTAGATGCGGGGTTTTCTTCAAAAAGTACCTTTAATGCTGTTTTTAAACAATTTACCGGACTTAGTCCAACCCAATATCGCCAAAAAGTGCAAAACACCTAATAATAGAGGCTTGCTCGGTCGACATAGACGTCTGATTTGGTCAATTCAGACGAAAGTCTCTTATGCGTGTGTTCAAATTTATTCTTCAAAATTAGAAGAGAATAAAAAATGAAAAAAATAATGATTTTATTATCGGTACTACTCACTTTTACTACCCATGCAGAAACTTCAAAAGTTAATATCGGTGAATTCGATATTTCTTACGAAGTTTCAGGGCAGGGGAAACATGTAATATTGATGGAAGCTGGAATGGGAAAAAGCTTAACAACTTGGGATCCTATTTATAATGAACTGACTAAAATAGCGAAAGTTATACGTTATTCCCGTGTAGGAGAGGGAGACTCTACAAAGATAAAACGTCAGTTTTCCATGGCAAATTCCGTACAACATCTAGATAAGTTTCTAAAGGCATTGAACGTCGAAGTTCCCATGGTTTTGGTTGCCCATTCTTATGGTGGATTAATTGTCAGAAAGTTTGCAGCTTTATATCCTGAACGGGTTAAAGCAATACTGTTAATTGACCCTTCTTCAGAACATGATTTAGACATTATGCGCACAATCGATTTACCCCAGGCGATAAAAGAAATTTCCTTTATGAAAACCATGGGAATTGAAAACGGCCTAGATAATTCATTTTTGGAATATTGGAGTAAGCGTCCAATGCCAAATTACCCCGAAATAAAAGATATCCCAGTCGTTATGGTTGCAACCATAAAGAAGTATACCAATCCACCGATGTTATTATTAACAGATAAAGGCAGAGAGATAATGGGGCAGAGTCATAAGTCATGGGCTGAGGATTTTCCTCAAGGGCGTGCAGTGTTAACGACCAATAGCTATCATCATATACATCGCGATGAACCGGAATTGGTGTTAAAAGAATTTAATAAACTATTAAAAGATCTCGATTGATTTAGCCGTACCTAGACGTTAAATATAGGATATAGGTTTAACTCACTTTAACAAAGGTGAGTTAAATTGCTAAATTGTTAAAATGTATTGGTAAATGTTTAATGGAATAGCGACAATACTGTATATCCAAGTTTTTTGTTTTTAGGAAAGAGAATGAACCCAATTATTGAAACGTTAAAAGAATTAAATGTTAGTGAAGAAAAGATTAAAGAACTTTTTCAAGTACTCACTGAAAATCCAATGATGGCAATGGTAACCATTCAATCGTTAGGTTTACCACCAGAAAAGCTGCAGTCCATCATGATGATGGTGATGTCTAGCCCTGATTTAATCAAAGAAGCCGTTGAAGAGCTTGGTTTAGACTTTGCTAAAGTAGAAGAAGCTAAAGCCAAGTTAAAAGAAAATCAATAACAGTTCACGTTATTATACTGATGGCCAAGCCTAATAAGAAAGCTCCTGAGAAGTCTGTAGATATTTATTGTAGTAAGTGCAGAGCATCTCTATATAAATATAAAAAAGGCGGTAAAGGGGCTTTAATTAAATGCTTTAAAGCACGTATTGTTACTGACTTTACCGTTTCACCCTGTGTTTGCCCAAATTGTGAAATTGTTTTTGCCCGTGAAATGTTAATTCGCGGCATGCCTGCTTTTAAAATGATTGGTGGTAAGGTTACTTTTAAATAATATTTGATTGATAAGACTATTAAGGGTTTGCAAATGAATGCAGATGATATTTTAAATTTCTGGTTTAAAGAAGTTGAGCAATCACAATGGTGGGTAAAAGATTTAGCGTTTGATCAATTAATCCTCGATAAGTTTGCTAACATACATCAGTCGGCAAATGCTTGTGAGCTATTTGAGTGGAGATCATCCCCAAGAGGGCGGCTGGCAGAAATCATTGTTTTAGATCAGTTCTCACGAAATATGTACCGAGATACACCGCGTTCTTTTTCATCAGACCCCTTAGCTTTAGCACTCGCTCAAGAAGCGATAGCGGTAGGTGCGGATAAACATTTAAGTACCATTGAAAGAAATTTTATGTATATGCCCTTCATGCACAGTGAATCTTTAGCAATACATGAAGTTGCGGTTAAGTTATATTTGAATAACGGTGTTAATTCAAGTATCGATTTTGAAAACAAACATAAAATAATAATCGAAAGGTTTGGACGTTATCCTCACCGAAATATCATACTCAGCAGAAAATCTAGCAATGAAGAAATTGAATTTTTAACACAGGCCAATTCTTCTTTTTAATTATGGAGCAATAATTTACATGGATTCAAAGATTGACTTTACGTCGTACACATTAGAAGAACTTAATTCAGCTGCAGAAACTATAGATAGTGAGCAATACCCTGAAAGGGCAGAAGAAATTAATCGACTGATACAAGAAAGACCCGTAACTAACATCGAACAAGTTGATAACGCAAAAGAGGTTGATAACACCAAACGAGTTGGAGGAAAAGCGACAAGAGGTGACCGTTTCATTTCAGCACTTATTGATGGACTTATTGGTATGGTTGCTTCGATCCCAATATTTATGTATGTAGATTTTGATAAACTAGCAGATCCTTCTTTTGTATTAGGTCTGTCTTTATTAGGGTATGGGTTAGTTATTAGTTTTATATTGCACGGTTATCTTTTATATCATTATGGCCAGACAATAGGGAAAAACTTCATGTCAATTCGTATTGAAAATTTAGACGATACTAAGGCTGAGCTTTCCACTATTTATTTAAAGAGAATCTTACCTATGCAAGTGATTTCCATCGTTCCCTTTGGTGGTCAAATAATTGCTGGTCTTGTTAATCCACTCTTTATTTTTGGTAAAGAAAAACGCTGTGTCCATGACTATATAGCAAAAACAAAAGTGTGCTATACCAATAACTAGTAAATCAAGAAGTGGTTAATATTCACGTAAAGTTGCATCGTTTAATTGTTTTACACGCCGATAAAAGATGCAACTTTACGAATCTAAAAACTATGTTCTACAAGCCTGTGTGGTATTGACTATCAGTTGACTCTGGCACCATAATGTTTAGTGTTTCAGATACTGAAGAATTACCTTTAAGCAACTCCTCAAACTGAGTAATTAATAACGCTTTTTCAGGCATTTGTTTATCACCTGAGCCGATATTAGTTAAATCAATCATAAATCCGTCGAATAAGTCACTTAAGTCTTCAATAATCTCAGTGTTTAAAAACTGATCTTGATTATAAATACTTGGGTAACCTGCTTTTTGCTTGTCGATAGCAAACGAGACACCTTTTAAGTTAGTGATGCTGGTGGATTTATCACATGAAAGCATACAACCGTTATCAATACGTGGCTTTTCACAGCCAACACTCTGTTGGAAGAAACATTGTCTGCTGGCCATTAATAAAATTGGGTGGTAAATACTGTAGAACAATTTAAAGTTTTCAGGACGTGCAATATTTCTAATCTGTTGACGGTTAATTTCGTTAGAAATAAACGCACCTTTACAGTCAAATCCTTCCTGCATCGCAAGTAAAGCGTACGAGTTAGTGGTATTTAAGAATGGGCCTGCTATCCATTGAATACCTAAACGATTTGCTTCATAAGCGATACCGGTATTATTAGTGACAATTAGCTCAGGCCTTACTTGTTCTAATATATTTACCGCTACGTCGTAATCTTTACCAATTAATACCGAAGAAAACCAAGGGATCAGACGAGGGTTTTCTTTAAGAAAACCAACATACTTAGTACAGCCGCGCTTATAAGCTTCAGGCAGTTTAAAATAAATGTCAGCTGTGGTTAAACTTGCTAATTCTACATCCTTTTCATCACAAATAAGTATAGATAACTCTGCTTTTACATCAACCGCAGTGGTTACTTTGGGATGTCTTGTTAACTTAGGCAATATAACTTCAGCTATTACCGGCTTTGAGTTATTTAGCAATAATGCCGCTTGATTCTTTAATACCGTTAACTCTTTAAAAGGAATACTTAAACCGTCTTCTAGTGTATGTGTACATATTTCTATTAAATTGAAATGGGCATTGTTGAAACTCTTAAAACGTTTTTCAACGGTTTCTCTATCAATACTTAACTTACCGCTTTTTACTAACGTACTTTGCGATTGAAGTTCAAAGGTTTTTGTTTCAATCCCTTTGTCACTATCTTTTGCATCCATAAATGGCTGCTGTTGAGAAAGTTCTTTAGTTGTCACTGTTAACGTGAGTGGTTGACCCAATTTTCCAGAAATAGTCAGTGTTAACGATATTTTATCAATCGTTAAGTGTTTTATTTTATCGTCTACAGAGGCATTTATCAGCTGCTTTTCATCATTAAGTTCTTGTTCAACCTCTTGAATTTGTACCACTGATATAGCATTACTCTTATCAACAGCATGATATTTAGAATTATCACGCGGGTTTTCAATAAACATCGACTGATTTAGATCACCACGTAAAAACGCGTTTGAAAAGTCGCGGTTAAATACTTTATAAAGACGTTCACCGTCTTCAAGCAGTTCGCCGGTTTTAAGAAAACCATCAATTTGTTTACGAAAACTATCTACAACAGTATGCACATAGCTTGCGCCTTTAATTCGCCCTTCAATTTTGAATGAATGCACACCCGCTTCAATAAGCGCTGGTAGATCAAAAAATGCAGAGTTATCTTTAATGTTTAACGGGAATTTATTACCTGCTTCTGTTGGTTTATACTCTTCACGACAGGCTTGGCTACAACGACCACGATTACCTGAGTTACCGACACTGGCTGATGTTGAATAACATAAACCTGAGAAGGCGACACATAGTGAGCCATGAACGAACACTTCGACTAAGGTTTCGTGTTCCTTACCTGAAGCCGTCATCGCGGTAATTTCGCGTAAATTTAACTCTCTTGATAAATTGACACGTGAGGCACCTAACTTTTTCAAAAAAGGAATTTGACCAACATTATGAGTGGTTAATTGAGTTGACGCGTGAATATCAAGCGTTGGGAAATGCTTTTTAAGTAGATAGAACATACCAATATCTTGCACGATAACGCCATCAAGCGTGGTATTAGCAAGTTTAGTGAGTAACTTAGCAAGTGAAGAAAATTCGCGCTCTAAAATTACAACATTTAAAGTTAAGAATATTTCGCATTGATAACGATGTGCTAAACGAATAACGCCAACAAGTTGCTCAAATGAGATATTAGTAGCACGGTTTCGGGCGTTAAATGTATCTAAACCACAGTAAACCGCATCGGCGCCAGCAATAATGGCTGCTTTAATGGCTTCGACATCACCGCCGGGTGCTAATAATTCTATTTTTGGATGCATGGGGTCACTTATCTTCACTTAAATTTAAAGGTGGCGATTTTACCGATATATTTCCTTAATGAATACCGTTAAAGTAACTTATTCTTGTATATTTTTTATAAACAAAACTACCATGAAGTCAAATTTACCCTTACCTGTACTTTACTCCCTGCGAAACTGTCCTTATGCCATGCGTGCACGAATCGCAATATATTATGCAAAACAAAAAGTTGCGCTACGAGATTTAGTTTTAAGCAACAAGCCAGATGAAATGCTCGCGGTATCTCCTAAAGGCACAGTGCCCGTTTTAGTCACGGAACTGGACACAGATCAAATAGTTGTAATAGAAGAAAGTTTACAGGTAATGTTGTGGGCATTTACTGAAAGTGACCCCGATAATTTTTTGCAGAGTGAAACGCCTCACTTATTATCTGAAATGTTATCGTTGATTTCAAAATTTGATCATGAATTTAAAATGTGTTTCGATAAATATCAATGCGCGAAGCGTTACCATGAAGATTCACTTGAGAGTGATAGGCAAGCGTGCGAAAAATACATTGCCGAATTAGAACAGCGTTTACAGATCAATGACTTTCTGATGTCTGACAAAGCCAGTTTAGCTGATATCGCTTTGTTGCCTTTCATTCGTAAATTTTCAAAAGTAGAGCGCCAATGGTATTTACAATCACCGTATCCCAAACTGCGTGCTTGGTTAAATAATTACTTGCAGAGCCGAATGTTCAGCAAAGTAATGACTCAATACCCACTCTGGCTAGAAAGCAAAGAGCTGGTTATTTTTGGTGAACAATAATTAATGGGGCTTCTTGATAGTCTGGCCGATAAATTATTTCCAGAGTGCTTACTTATTAACAACTATTCGTTCTGTAATCAAATACATATGGGTAGTTATGAGGTTTTAAAAATGAACAAAAAATGTAAATATTCACTGGTATTTGTTGGAGTTGTTTTAGCCACTGGTTGCTCTAATTTAGGTGTTGAGCCTTGGGAACGTGACTTGTTAGCAAAAGAACAAATGGCATTAACGTCTTCCCCTATAGACTCTGCACTCGATGATCATATCTATTTTAGTAAAGAAGCGTCAAGCGGAGGTAAAAGCTTTGGTGGGGGAGGATGTGGATGCAATTAGTTGGTGGTGAAAAAATTAACGGAACAGCTAATAAAATCAACCTGAAATTAGTATTAACTTTAGCAACTTCAGCTTTGTTGGGGAGTACACAAACGGGGGCTACGCCTATCCCTTCTGACACGACAACTGAAGAGTCATGGTCGTTCGACTCAGCCTTTTTATATTACAGTGAAGCTGATCGAGTATCAGCGGCAGAAGTGATTTTTAGCGCTAAAAAAACTTATAATGATGACAGCATATTAAATTTAAAGTTAACAATAGATGCTTTAACTGGCGCTTCTGCTAACGGTGCAGTTGCACAACCTAATGTGCAAACTTTTACTAGGCCTTCAGGTAAAGGTAACTATAATGTTAAGACGGGTGATACACCACTTGATGATACCTTTAAAGATACCCGTGTACAGTTGAATGGGCAGTGGAGCCAAGTATTAGCCCAAAATTTTACCAGCAGTGTCGGTGCGCATCTTTCTAAAGAATATGATTACTTGTCTCTTGGTGTGAATGGTAATCTTGCTTATGATTTTAATAAAAAAAATTCGACAATTTCATTTGGGTTAAGCCATTTTCAAGATACATTTTCGCCAGAAGGGGGCATACCTAAACCTTTTGCCTCCATGCCATTAGCTTATGGTCAATATAATGGTAATGGTAATGGTAATAACAGCAGAGAAACTATTCACGATGCTACTCGAATGGGCAGTGACGATGATAAAACCACTTCAGATATCATGGTTGGATTTACACAAGTAATAAACCGACGTATGGTCACTCAGTTCAACTATTCTTATTCTGTGGTTGATGGCTACTTAACTGACCCATTCAAAGTATTGAGTTTGGTTGATACTAGCGGCATTGCTCAAGACTATTTGTATGAGAATCGCCCAGATAAACGGACAAAACAGAGTGTGTTTGCCCAAACAAAATATCATTTCGATGAAACGATTCTGGATGTGTCGTACCGTTATATGTGGGACGATTGGAAAATTGAATCTCATACCCTTGATACACGTTTATATATTCCTTTAGGGGAAGGTAGTTATTTAGAGCCACATTTACGTTTATATCAACAAACAGCCGCAGAGTATTATCAACCTTTTTTGATGCAAGGCGAAGCATTACCTGAGTTTGCCAGTGCAGATTACCGAATAGGTGAAATGACGGCTTATACTGTTGGTTTGAAATATGGTGTGAAGTTAGATGGCGGTAATGACTTATCTTTTAGGCTTGAATATTATCGCCAAGACTCTGAAAGTGCAGGTCATAAAGCACCAGGTGTATTAGCTAATTTGGCGTTATATGAAAGTGTCGATGCAATTATTGCACAAGTAAGTTATTCATTTTAAAGTGTAAAACTTAGCAGTCATATAAATCATAAAACCCTTATTTAATAGAATGAATAAGGGTTTTAACTTTTTGAAAAAGTTGAAAGAATAACCGTGAATAAAACTCGAAAAATAATCGTCATTAAACGTCCTGATGGCTTCTGCATTCAATTTGATGCTATGGCTAGCGCTTGTGAAGTTATTGCCGAAACAGACGATGAATTTCTGGCTAATAAAATAGGCAAAGCCGTAAGTGAAGAAGTTTGGCGCATTGAAGATAAATATAGCCGTTATAATCCTCAAAGTCTTTGTAGTAAAATTAATCAGAGCCGTGGAAAACCCATAGCAATTGATGATGAAACGTTTGCTTTGCTAAACTTTGCGGATACTTGTTTTCAACTCAGTGATGGTGTTTTCGATTTAACTTCTGGTGTGCTAAGAAACGTATGGCGCTTTGATTGTTCTGACAATATTCCAAGTCATGGGGCTATTGTTAAAGAGATGAAAAATATTGGTTGGCGAAAAGTAGAGTATAACGATACTGAAATTTTTCTGCCTAAGGATATGGAAATAGATTTTGGCGGTATAGGCAAAGAATACGCTGTTGACCGAGCATTGCTATTAATCAAGACCCTGACAAATCAGCCTGTACTCGTTAATCTTGGTGGCGACTTGGCAACAAACGCAGCGCGTAAAAATGGCGAACCATGGCAAGTTGGCGTTGAACATCCAGGGTTTATTGACAAAAAAACTATGGTGGTATCTTTATATAAAGGCGCATTAGCAACAAGTGGTGATGCTAAGCGTTTTTTACTAAAGAATGGCAAACGCTATAGTCATATTCTTAACGCCAAAACTGGCTGGCCGATTGAAAATGCCCCACGTTCAATAACTGTTTCAGCACCTCAATGTATTCAAGCAGGTTTATTGGCAACTTTAGCTCAAATGCAAGGTTGCAATGCCGAACAATTTCTTTCAGAACAAGAAATTAAACATTGGGCCATTCGATAATGAAAACTAATTTTGGCTTATGTTTTTATGTTTTAAATTGTAAATTCAGTAGGTAAGTATAACGACAGGCTAAATGATGTATTTACGTTAAAAATGGGCTAGACTTTTATTTTCATTTAAAAGAGTGAGTGTCTTCAATAATGATATGTAGTTAAGTCATATTATATATGACCATTCAGTTAACTCATCAGGAACGCTATGAAATATATTTTAGTTATTATTATCAGTATATTTACATCTTCTATCACAGCGGAACCATATATTGAAAAAGGTATTGAAGTCATTGGTAAAGCATCTGTAAAGGCAGAGCCAGATGAATTTGTTTTTACAGTATCAATTAAGCAACGTGGGGCACTCGCAAATAAAGCTAAAGCACGAGTTGACCAAAAAAGTCGTTTAGTCATAGATATGTATTTATCAATGGGTATAGCCAAACATTTAATTGAATCTGCTCGGCTTCAGATAACACCTCGTTATAAAAAACGGGCAAACGTTCCCGAGTTTGAAGTACATCAGCGCTTGACTAACCAAGGTGATATTAAAGGTAGGAATAATGCGAAGACTGTTATTAATAACAACCAATTCGATGACAATACATCATATGCTCCAGAAAAAATGTACTTTGAAGTTGCTCGTACCATTACGGTAACTTTTACTGATTTTACACTTTATGAACAACTACTTGATAACGTAATTAAAATTGGTGTTAGTCGAATTTCTCCTTTGAAAACGACGGTTACAAATAGTGAAAACTTATACCAACAAGCATTGATTCAAGCCTTGAAAAATGCGCGTGAAAAAGCTGAAGCTATCGCTGAAGAAATCAATGTAAAATTGGGGAAGCTCTCTAGTTTTAAAGAATCGTCTTATCACACAACAAACACCTATATAATGCCAAACAACAGTAGTGATAGTTTTAGCTCTCAAATTGCTCGAGAAGATGTTTCAGCACAGGTAAGTGTTATTTATTCTATTAAAGAAGATAAATAATGACCGACGTTTATGGATTTTGATGAAATATAGGCAAAACTGCATTAAATCTGCAATAAGAGCTTTAACTTCGCTGGATATCGGGTTATGTTATGCGTTTTTTGACCATCATTTATCTTTGATAAACTAAGAATACTGCTATTTATGAACAAAAATGAATTATATCAAGAACTTTATCAACAAGTTGATGCTTTAATTAGTGATGAGTCTGATACTATTGCCAATATGGCTAATATTAGTGCTTTGCTTTTTGAACATCTCCCTCAAGTAAACTGGGTTGGTTTTTATCGTTTAATTAATAATGAGCTAGTATTAGGTCCATTCCAAGGGAAAGTTGCCTGTATTCGTATTCCTGTTGGAACTGGGGTTTGTGGCAATGCTGTTAGCCAGCGTATTACTCAAAGAGTTGCAGATGTTCATGCATATGATGGTCACATTGCTTGTGATGCAACCACTAACTCAGAAATTGTTATTCCAATAAAATTGAATAACGAAGTCATTGCAGTACTTGATATAGACAGTACTGTATACGATCATTTTGATGAGAATGATCAACAAGGGCTAGAATCAATAATTAATTTATTTGAAAATATCATGATCAAGCATGGCGTGATAAACTAATGAAAGAAATTATTGTTATTCATGATTATCTCGTTAGCGAAACTATTGTCGGTGACTGGGATGGGCAAGAAGAATTTGTCGCTGAGCGCATTAATGAAATTTATCATCTGATTTACGATTTAGCTGAAGAAGACATTGAACCAGAGGTATTGGCGCAGTTATTATCATTGGTTTGGGATTATTGGATCAGCCAAGAGTCACTACCTGAAATTGAAAGTGAAGATATTTATGATTGGTGCCAACATTTGTTGGATAACCGTGAACAGTACCTTCAAGATTTAACCTCTTAGATTTAAGCATTTTTAAAAAAAGTTGTATTTATGGACACTAAAATAGAAAACGAAGTTATTAAAACAGACACTACGAGTACTGAAACTGAAGTTAACACTGAAGTTACAGAACAAGCACCAGTAACGGTTGAGCAAAACGCTGAAGTTAAGCGTTTAAGCACAAAAGAAATTATTGCCTATTTAGCTGAAAAATTTCCTAAGTGTTTTTCAATTGATGGACCAGCAAAAGCGCTTAAAATTGGTATCTTTCAAGATTTATCTGAAAAGTTAATAGAAGATAAAACGGTAAGTAAGACCCGTTTACGCCAAGCATTAAGACACTACACAAGTAGCTGGCGTTACTTAAAAGCTGTTAAGTTAGGAAATTTTCGCGTTGATATTGACGGAAATGACTCTGCTGAGATTGATCAAGAGCAAGCTGACTACGCAATTAAGACACTAAAAGAGAGCCAAGAAAAATTTGGTAACAAAATTAAACACGACAAAACAGGCAAAAAACCTTATAAGGGTTCTAAGCTTAATAAGTCGGACAATTCATCTGAAACAAAATCGTCTGCTCACAGTCAAGTAACACAGCAAGACAAGCAAGATAAACAAGCTAAATTTAAGTCGGTAAAATCTACAAAACGGACTCATGTAAAAGCTGAAGTTAAACTTGTTCCAGTTGAAACCAGCGCAGTTGTTGTTGGTAAAAGTGTTAAGGTTAAATTAGGTAATTCACCTATGGATGCCGTTATTACTGAAGTTGCTGGTAAAGATGTGAGTGTACAATTAAATTCAGGAATGGTTGTTAAGACACAAATTAAAAATATATTTACTGAATAAATTGGAGTATTTGGGCATGCAAAAAATTTGTCGTATCGCAATTGCCGTTTCTTTATCGCTCTCAGCAATTAGTACCTTTGCTGTTGAAAGTCTCGAAAATGTAGACACTCTTCCTATCTTGGCGCCTGAAAGCCAGCATGCTACATCGAGTAAACGTGTTACAGCACAGTTTACTCGTGCACATTACACTCAAGTGAAGATGGATGATGCCCTTTCTGAAAAAATATTTGATCGTTATATAAAACAACTTGATTATGCTCGAAATGTTTTTTTAGCAACAGATATTGATGCTTTTCAAAAATACCGCTTTGAATTTGACCGCGTAATTGCACGTGGTAAGTTAGATGTGCCCTATGAGATATTTAACCTAAATCTTCAAAGACGCCTAGAGCGCTATGAGTATGCCTTAAGTTTATTAGAAAAAAAGTCTTTCGATTATACTAAAGACGAAGTTTATAACTTTGACCGAGAAGAAGCTGCTTGGCCTAAAGATACGGAAGAATTAAATGCATTATGGCGTTTAAAAGTTAAGTACGATGCGCTTAACTTAACTTTAGCTGGCAAAGAATGGCCTAAAATTCAAAAAGTATTAGGCAAACGTTACCGTTATGCCATCAAAAGATTGAAACAAAGTGAAAGTGAAGATGTTTTTCAAGTCATCATGAACAGCTTTGCTCGCGTTGTAGAACCTCATACATCATATTTATCGCCAAGAAACGCTGAAAAATTTCAAATGGACATGAACTTGTCTCTTGAGGGAATTGGCGCTGTACTTCGAGCAGAAGAAGACTATACAGTTATAAATAGTGTTGTACCGGGAGGGCCTGCAGACAAGTCAAAAAATGTTAAACCTAAAGACAGAATAGTCGGTGTTGCTCAAGACCAAGATAAATTTGAAGATGTCATAGGCTGGCGTTTAGATGACGTAGTTGATTTGATCAAAGGTCCTAAAGGCACAACAGTTCGCTTGCAAATATTGCCTGCTGAAGCTGAAGATGATGCAGTTATTAAAGTGGTTACCATTGTTCGTGACAAAATTATTCTTGAAGATAGAGCAGCGAAGTCAGAAATCTATTTTGAAAATAAAGATGATGAAAAGTCAAAAAAACTAGGTGTTATTACCATTCCTAGTTTTTACAATAATTTATCACGTGATGTTAAGAAAGAGTTAGATAAATTAAAAGCGGAACAAGTTTCTGGCATTATAGTAGATTTACGTGGGAATGGTGGTGGTTCGTTACGCGAAGCAACACTATTAACAGGGTTATTTATTGAAAAAGGTCCTGTTGTTCAAGTACGTGATGGTGCAAACCGAGTACAGGTGAACAGTGACGAAGACGGTGTCAGTTATTATAACGGTTCATTAACGGTTATGGTCAATCGATACAGTGCATCTGCATCAGAAATATTTGCTGCAGCCATCCAAGATTATGGACGTGGCGTTATTGTTGGAGAGCATACTTTTGGTAAGGGCACTGTTCAGCAACACCGGGGATTAGGACGTGTTTATGACCTTTACGAAAATCCTTTTGGTAGTATCCAATTCACCATCGCTAAATTTTATCGTATAAATGGCGGTAGCACTCAGCATCGAGGTGTATTACCAGACATCGCTTTTCCAACAGCTGTAGATCCAGAAGATTGGGGTGAGAGTAAAGAAAAAAATGCGTTGCCATGGGATCAAATTCCAAAGGCAAGGTATCAACGGTTAGATAACTTATCGAATGATTTATCATCTTTAAATTCATTACATACTGAACGGGTTAAAACTAATAGTGAATTTAATTATTTACTCGATGATATTGTTACTTATCAGAAAGAAAAAGATGATAAAACCATCTCTCTTAAGCTTATTGAACGTAAGAAAAAACGTGAAGAGCGTAAAGAAAAACAACTTTTACGTGCCAATGAACGGTTAGTTGTTATGGGTAAAGAAAAAGTGAAATCACTTGATGATTTACCTGATGAATTGGAAGAGTTGGACCCATTTTTAGATGAAACTGCAAAAATTACTTTTGATTTAATTTCTATTGGCAAAGTAGCTAAGAAATAATTAAACACAGTAAAACCAAAAAAGCCGCTTTATTGCGGTTTTTCTGTAAAAAAAACAGCTAAACACTTTTTGATTTGGGGTATTCAAATTGTCCTTGATGAGACTATAATGAAAAAGCAAAAAAAATAAACTAATTAGAAATTTGTGACAGATATACCAAACCATAATAATAAAAACTAAAGGTCAGCATTACACATGACAGAGCCAGAAATCAATAAAGATAAAATAGTACCGAATACTCCGAAAACACCAAGTATGCTTGACGCTTTAATCCCTATTATTGCACTAGTTGTGATGTTAACAGCAGCAGTTGGATATTTTGCAGATAACTCATCTTTTGGACCTAATCAAATCGCTTTATTACTTGCTATGGGAATAGCGATTGTAATCGGCATTAAAAACGGCCACACGTGGCAATCTATTGAAAAGGCTATTGTTGGTGGTATTTCAATTTCTCTTGGTGCTATTTTAATTTTATTAGCAGTTGGCTCCTTAATAGGTACTTGGTTACTTTCAGGTACTGTTCCAACGATGGTTTATTATGGTTTACTCATCATAGATCCAAGTTGGTTCTACGCGGCTGCATGTTTAGTTTGTGGTATTGTCGCAATGAGCATTGGTAGCTCTTGGACAAC
>Ga0209395_1000500_pt1 | contig 56927 bp, 51 predicted proteins | sample GOMGulsemesocosm_3_FD_184635 | JGI IMG/M metagenome (GOLD analysis project Ga0209395, IMG submission 184635) | Methane-oxidizing microbial communities from mesocosms in the Gulf of Mexico - GOM9D Gulf of Mexico (SPAdes) (version 2) | ecosystem: Environmental > Aquatic > Marine > Cold seeps...
GCATTAATTTCAATATCATCGTCACCTAAAACACCAACACCAAATTTATAAATTAATTCAAATTGCGCGTTATCAGCTTTTTCTTGATAAACTTTTTGTTTCGCTTCAACCGTTGCTAGTTTTTCTTGATAACTTGCGATTTGTTCACTGCTGTAACGCTTTTCTAACATCGAAAATGTTACGTTTGGCGAAAGTAAAGTCGCCGTTGCATTATTACCACCAAACCCTTTTGAATTAATAAAAGCAACATCCATTGCTTCACACTGCCAGTGATCAAGTGCGATATTTAAACGTTCATTATAAACATCATCAGCGACTGACTTAATTGTAGTAATACCCGGCATAATATTATGAGCAAAAACGCCAAGCGCCATGGTTATTTGGTCGCCACTTGCAGGGGCAATAGTATGACCCACAAAAGCTTTTGGTGCAGCAACAGGCCAATTATTAATGCCAAATGTTTCAGCCACACGATGATAAATTAACGACTCTGTAACGCGGTTTTGTGGTGTACTTGAACCATGAGCGAGTATAAAGCTACGTTGCTGGACAGACTCATCACCTAAAATACTTTTAGCTAAGGCGACTGATTTTGCCATAGTAATGTAGTTACCTGGCCCTGGTGCGGTAATAGACTTTTTAACACCATCAGCATTAATGAAAACATCAGCAACTGAACCTAAAGATTTAGCGCCTAATTCAATCGCTAAGTCGTCTGCCATAATCACTAAGAAATGTGCTGCTTCACCGATAGTAAAACCACAATTGTCACCAAATGGTCGACTAGTATGACGATGGTTTGCTTGTCCTTCGGTAATGCCATCCAGTTTTTTCAAGCCTTCTTCATTAGCCAATGCACTCATATTACCGAAACCTTCGATAATTTCTGGTGTAATTGGGCTCTCGCTACTACCAACAATTGCTACACGAACTCGACCTGATTTAATATCTTGAATAGCATTGCGTAAGTTATATAGAAAACTTGCACATGCGCCTGTTGAAGTCGATGTAGTACCAACACTGCCAGTGACATAACCATTAATAAAATCTGCCGACATGGTATTTAAACCAAGCGCTAAATTTTTAGTGGTAACACGATCACCCTGTAAGCGATTTTGTAACATGCCGCCTAAGCCTTCTGACTGCATTTGCCCAAAAGCAGAAGAAGAATAAGTACCCACGTGATCAGGACTTACTTTTTCTAAAATCTCATCCCAGCTAAAGCCCGTTGAATGAATAGCATCTGCCGCACCAAAAATAGTGGTTTGTAAACCACGAGGCTGATAACGGCTGTTATATAGTTTTGAAGGTTCGAAACCTGTTGGCAACTGGCCGGCCGCTTTAATAGGGTTGTCACGGTAACTGCTGTGCTTAATTTCTAAGTTATCAGTGATTTCTACTTTAACGCGCTTATCTTCAAGAGGGGTTACCTGCCAAGAGCGTGGTAGGGGTTTTGGTAATTCTTTTTCTTTAATTTCAAAAGTAATGTGTTCGGCACTTGGTGTCGCTGCCATTTTGGTATGGCAATGAGTTGCGTCAGGATCAAAATGATTACTTTCAATTTTACGAATGAGCGTACCATCAAGAATTTGCTGGCCAAAGCGGCTTTCAACATCACATAATTCAACACTATTACCTTGGTCATCAACTAACTGACCTTCTTGGAAAGTTAGAATATTCATCAAGGTAGCTAGGCCAACAAAAGTTTCTTGGCGTGCTTCAGCTGTTAATTTGTCAATAACAATACGGCGAAAGCCTTGGTGAAACGAAGTTCGTCCTGCAGCATTTACGCCGCCCATGCCAACAATAATAGGTAATGCAGTCATTTATAATTCTCTTTTATACTTTAATCGTAATTCTTGTTAGCTAGTGTAAAAAGAAACGCCAACAATTAATTGTCGTTTTCAGCCACAAATGACACAATAACAGACAAATTAAACAAAGATAACTGATATGCCTCTAAAAGTTCTCCGTGACACTGTAAACGTTGCATTGGTTTTATATGATCACATGTTAGCCACTAGCGTAAGTTTACCCATTGAGATGCTTAGAGCCGGGGAAGCTTTTGCTAAACGAGAGAGCAGGCTTTCGCCTAAACTCAATATAGAGATGGTCAGTGAAAAATTAGCTCCGGTTCGAACAAGGGCGCTCATCAAGCTATTTCCTGATACCGATATTGAACATGCAAAAAATCCAGATTATATTTTTATTCCTAGTCTTTGGCGTAACCCCCGTCCCTTAATTAAAAAACATCCCAAAACAGTAAACTGGCTGAATAGCATGTGGCAGCGGGGTTCAACACTTATTGGTGGCGGAACAGGCGTTTGTTTTATTGCTGAGTCGGGATTGCTCGACCATCACCCCGCCACTACTCATTGGCATTATGTTGACCAATTCAAGCGAAATTATCCGAAGGTTGAATTAAAACCTGATTTCTTTATCACCCAATCTGAACGAATTTACTGCGCAGCAAGTTTAAATGCCCTCGCTGATATTACCGTACACGTTATCCATCAAACCTACGGTGAAACTGCGGCTCAGCATGTTGAACGAAATTTTTCACATGAAATAAGAAAACCCTATGAAGAACAGCGTTATTTAGAAGGAGCCGTTGATCGCCACCCAGACGAATTGATCACTCAAATTCAATTTTGGATGCGCACCAACCTTTCATCGACATTGTCCCTTGCTGAGCTTGCATCACAATTTGGCATTAGTCATCGAACGTTTAGTCGGCGCTTTAAAAGTGCCACAGGCGTTAAAGCTTCTCATTATTGGCAAAAAGTTAGAGTTGAAACCGTAAAAGATTTGCTGTCTTCAAGTAACTTGTCAATTCAGGAAATAGCTTTTCAAGTGGGTTATCAAGACCAAGGGCAATTAACTCGCTTGTTTAAGAAACAATTGAAGTTAACCCCGAGGGATTATCGAGCGATGGTAAGGAAAAAACTTTTTACCTAATAAAGTCAATTAAAGCTTATAAAAGCTTGAGTTTTGATTAAATAAGACCCATGGTACGACCACTAGATTAGAAAATTACTACCGGAGTAAAATACATGTCAATCGTGATCAGTGGTACAGGTTTATTCACCCCACCGCATAGCATTTCAAATGACGAATTAGTCACAGCGTTTAATCAATATGTTGAAAATTACAATGCTGAAAATGAAACAGCAATTAGCCGTGAACAGTTAACCGCTTTAAAACCGTCATCGAGTGAATTTATTGAAAAAGCATCAGGAATTAAAAGTCGATACGTAATGTATAAAGATGGTGCCCTTGATCCTAAAACCATGATGCCGCTAATTCCTCAGCGTAGCGATGATGAATTATCAGTACAAGCCGAAATGGCGGTAGGCGCAGCAAAACAAGCAATGGCGGCAGCAAACAAAACGGCTGACGACATAGACTTAATTATCGTTGCTTGCTCTTACACACAACGTGCTTACCCAGCCATTGCCATAGAAGTACAAAAAGAACTCGGTTGTAAAGGTTGGGCGTACGATATGTTAGTTGCATGTTCATCGGCGACATTCGGCATTATGAATGCTTCAAATGCTATCCATGGCGAGACAGCAAAAACAGTGTTAGTGATTAACCCTGAACTGAACTTTCCACAAATTAATTTACGCGACCGAGACAGCCACTTTATTTTTGGTGATGTGGCAACAGCTATTGTTATTGAAAAACAAGCAACAGCAACTGCTGACCATTGTTTTAAAATTCTAACGAAAAAACCCATCACTACCTTTTCTAATAATATTCGCAGTAACTTTGGCCATACCAATAAGTGCGACCCAGAAACCATGCTAGATAACGACAAAATGTTTGTTCAGCAAGGACGAAAAGTATTTAAAGAAGTACTTCCGATGGTATCGCAACTCATTACTGAACAAATGGCAGAAGCAAAGGTTGAAGCCAAAGATTTAAAACGACTGTTCTTACATCAAGCCAATATCAATATGAACAACTTTGTTGCTAAGAAAGTATTAGGGCGTGATCCTAAAGATAATGAAGCACCAATAATTTTAGACAAGTTTGCCAATACTGCTTCTGCAGGCTCTATAATTGCCTTCCACCTGAATCACCAAGATATGATAGCTGGTGATAAGGGCTTAATTTGTTCTTTTGGAGCAGGTTATTCGGCAGGTTGTATCGTTATCGAACATATTTAATTTATATCCAGAGTTCAGAGTAGTCAGCCCACTTTCCTAAAGTATAGAGTGGGCTAACGTTTTAATCCCTAACAAAACTCTTTATGCAAAAAGGCGATAAGCTTCACGATAGAAGGATGAGCAATCGTATAATAAATAGTTTGCGATTCTCGGCGCGTTTTAACCAAACCATCATTTCTCAATCTTGCTAAATGTTGCGACAAACTCGACTGGCTCAATTTAATAAAGCGATTAAGCTCTGAAACTGACATTTCCTTTTCACCTAAATAACAGAGAATAAGTAATCTATTTTCGTTACTCATCGCTTTCAGTAACTCAGCGGCTTGGGTTGCATTACCACGCATTTCAGCTATATCTATTTGAGGTTCATTACTCATATGTTCATCTTTAGAATACCCAATGGCTTCATATTAATAGTAAATAGAGATTGATATTACATTAGATAGTGCTAATATAAAAGTATATTACATTTATCTAATATACACGCTTTCTATTTTAATTAAGGATCTCTTTTGAAATACACTCGACTACTGCAACTTGCGGTTGAAAAACCTAAGTTTGTTTATACCGTAGTATTGCTGATGGTGGCAATGAGCCTTGCCATGATGCCAAGCCTAAAAATAGATACAGATCCTGAAAACATGCTTAGCCGTGATGCGCCAGCACGAATCTTTCATAACCAAACTAAAACCGATTTTCAAATGCGCGATATGATCGTCGTGGGTTTAGTAAGCGAAAACAGCATTTTCACGCCTAATACATTACAAGTTGTCGAACAACTTTCATCTAAAATTTTGCAAATTGAAGGTGTGATTGAGCAAGACTTACTGTCACTTAGTGTTGTTGATAATATAACTCAAGAAGAAAGTAACGGCATTCGCTTCGAGTATTTAATGAAACAAGCGCCAACCACACTCGAAGGCAGTTTGGCAATTCAACATGCGATAAAACGCTTACCAATGCTTAATAACACTTTAGTTTCAGGCGACAACAAAGCAATAGCGCTTTATGTGCCGATCCAAGCTAAAGACATGAGTTATCACATTGCCGAACAAATTCGCACTATTAGTAAAAGTTTCCCTGCTGAATTAGTCGCAGATTTAGAATTCCATATTACCGGATTACCCGTTGCCGAAGACCAATTTGGTTACGAAATGTTTGTTCAAATGGGCGTTGCGGCACCATTAGCGGGTTTAGCTATTTTTATTTTACTTTGGTATTTCTTTCGTAACTTTCCGTTAATTATTGCTCCGATGGTGGTGGCGATGGCTACCGTCATTATTATCATGGGTTCACTAATAGGTATGGGCTTTACCGTGCATATTATGTCTTCGATGATCGCTATATTTTTAATGCCAATTGCTGTTGTCGATTCTGTTCATATTCTTTCTGAATTTGCTGAAAAATATAAAACTGGTGACGATGCGGGTGATGTTGTAAAAGACGTAATGAAGCATTTGTACACGCCAATGCTATACACTTCTGTAACTTCTGCAATTGGGTTTTATTCATTAATGTTAACCCCTATTCCTCCGGTTAAAGTGTTCGGTGCATTTATTGGTAGCGGTATTTTATTAGCTTTTGCCCTAACCATTATTTACATACCTGCTTATATTTCTCGTTTGAAACCTGAAACTTTAGCGAAGTTACACGTCGCGATTAAACGCATGGAACAAAAAGGAAGATTAGCCAAAACATTAGAAAGTTTAGGGCTGTTTGCTACTCAAAAAACTAAACTCATTCTCATTGGTTTTATGGCGCTTTTTTTAGTGAGTATTGAAGGAATTAGCCGTATTGAAATTAATGACAACCCCGTTAATTGGTTTAAAGCTGATCATGAAATTAGAATAGCCGATAAGGTGTTAAATGAACATTTTGCCGGAACTTATGACGCTTGGTTAGTATTTAAAAATAGCAAGAGTGAAAATATTATCGCTGAGGAAAGGTTCAAAGAATTACTTGCTAACGTTGATGCAAATTCTGATAGTGCTAAACAAATCAATTCCTTCATAAATACAGTTAGAACGCCTGAACAAGGCTCATTTATCAATCAAAACTTACTAGTTTTATTAGACGATTTAACATTTTCAGTCGTTGATGAAGACCAAATATGGCTTGAGCAGTTAGTCAATATTGCTGATACCGCTTTCAATGAGAGCAAAGTGTTTCTCGACCCCGCGTTATTAAATTGGCAAAGTGATTTTCAACAAGCACTGCTAGCAACAGGCTTAGTCGGTAAAAGTAACGGTTTAGCTGACATTGTAAAAACAGTGAATCGTGAGCTTTTCTCGGGCGAAGATAAAGACTTTACATTACCTACATCGAGTAATGGGGTGGCGCAAACATTACTTCAATATCAATCGTCACATCGGCCACAAGACTTATGGCACTTTGTGAGTAAAGATTATCAGCAAAGTTTGTTATGGCTACAAATGACCAGCGGCGATAATCAGCATACCACCCAAGTGGTAAACTGGACTGAAAATTATATTTCTGAACATCCCATGCCAAAAGATATTAGTTATCAATGGGCGGGAAAATCTTACTTAAACATTGTTTGGCAAGACGCGATGGTTAACGGCATGGTTGACAGCCTATTGTCTTCGTTTGTGATCGTTTTCTTAATGATGGTTTTGCTCTTTCGTTCGTTGAAGTATGGTATTTTAGCCATGCTACCGTTAACGCTTACTATTTCAATGATCTACGGATTAATTGGTTGGATTGGAAAAGATTACGATATGCCAATCGCGGTACTGTCAGCGCTGACTTTAGGGCTTTCCATCGACTTTGCCATTCACTTTTTGCAACGCGCTCGAGAATTAGAAAAGCAACTTGGCAGTCTTGCACTAGCGTTATCAGCAATGTTCCAAGAACCAAGTAGAGCCATTTCACGTAATGCCATTGTTATTGCTATTGGTTTTACACCATTATTGCTTTCACCGTTAATGCCATATATAACCGTGGGCTTTTTTCTAGCCAGCATTATGGCGCTATCAGCTTTGGTAACCTTAGTATTATTACCAGCATTGATGACACTATTATCTAACAAACGTAAAGCAAAAAAAGCGTGACGTAACGACGCTCTTAAGAGGATTTTATCATGAAATATTTATCGACTGTGTTGCTACTGACTTGCTCATTTTTCAGCATTTTTTCCCATGCTAACGATTTAACCAACGCCAATGAAATCATTACCAAAGCGAATTTAGCAGCTTATTATTCGGCAGACGATGGCAGCGCACAGGCAAGAATGATAATTGTTGATGCTCAAGGTAATAAGCAGATGCGACAATTTACTATTTTACGCAAAGACCAAGAAGATTTTGGCAACCAAGACATGCTAGTGTTTTTTTCTCGCCCTACCGACGTGCAAGGCACCGTATTTCGCGTGGTAAAGAAAGTAACCAGCGATGATGACCGCTGGTTGTATTTACCGGCGCTTGATTTAGTAAAGCGCATTTCAGCAGGCGATAAACGTACTTCATTTGTTGGCGCACATTTTTTCTATGAAGATGTCTCTGGTCGTAACCCTGCCGAAGATAGCTTTACTCTATTAAGCACTGACGATAAATTTTATACACTCAAAGCCGTGCCTAAAAACAAGCAAAGCGTTGAATTTGATTATTATATTGCCCATATCGACAAAAGCACGTTTTTGCCAATGCAAGTTGACTTCTATAACCGCCAAGGTGAAAAAACACGTACTTTGGCCGTATTAAAAACGAAAGTCATTGATGGTTTTACTACCGTGATGCACTCGAAAATAACCCAACACTCTGATGGTAGTTATACTGAAATGCAATTTAGAAAAGTTAAATATAACCAAGGTTTACCTGATAATATATTTTCAGAGCGCAGTTTACGTAATCCGCCAAAGGCGTGGCTGAAGTAAATATTTACTATCAATAGAGATGGAATATTCAATCGTGCATAAATCAGCAATGACTTTTGTTCTTATAGTAATCAGCATTTTTGTCACTTGCCAAAGCATGGCGAGCAATATTGAAAAAGATGAGGACGATTGGAAAGATGATGACTGGGGTGAAGAACTTGTTTCACCTTGGACATTCTCGGGGTTTGCAGAAGCAGGCTATGGCTATCTACTGCAAAACAATATTGTTCCATCAAACTCGTCATTAAGTGAAATAACTACACGCTTCAACCTAGATTACAGTGCGGAATCTTTTGAGATCGTTTCAAAAGGTGAATTTATTCATGACGAGATATTAAGTAAAACCTTTTGGAAAACACGAGAACTTAATATCAGCTTTAGTCCCAGCAAAAACATTGACGTTAAACTTGGCAGACAGATATTAACGTGGGGTACCGGCGATTATATTTTCCTGAATGATTTATTTGCTAAAAACTGGCAATCGTTTTTCTCCGGCCGCGACGATCAATACTTGAAAGCACCATCAGATAGCGCTAAAGGTACTTGGTATATCGATGATTACGCTATAGACCTAACTTGGACACCTAAATTCACACCCGATGTTTATTTAACTGGCGAGCGTTTTTCATTTTATTCTCAGAAAGCGCAAAGCATTGTTGCTCCTGCCGAACATTTTAGTGTTCAAAAAACAAGGAGTTCCCAATGGGCAACACGTGTATCGACTAATAGAGATGGCGTAGAATATGCGTTTTATGGTTATAAAGGATTTTGGCCAACACCTGTTGGAATGACCGAAACCAAGCGTCAACTACAAGCTTATTTCCCCAAAATGAATGCTTGGGGAGCCAGTATCCGATTAGCATTAGCCGGTGGTTTATTTAATGCCGAATATGCCAGCTACAATAGTATTGAGGATAATAGTGGTGAGTCTCCTGCTATCGCTAATGGACAGAATCGTTTTTTACTCGGTTTTGAAAGTGAATTAATTAAAGATCTAACCGCTAGCGTGCAATTTTATCTTGAACAAACGAAACATTTTGATGAGTTTATTGCTCATTCAGCAACCCCAAAACTTGAGGTAGATGAAAACCGTCAACTACTAACCTTACGTTTAACCTACTCGACTTTACAACAAAAACTGATTTACAGCGTATTTACTTTTTATTCGCCAACCGACACCGATGGCTACCTGAAACCTTCTCTTGCCTATCGTTACAACGATCAATGGCTATTATCCGTGGGGGTTAATTTATTTTGGGGTAACAAAAAGCACACATTCTTTGGCCAACATCAACAAAATAGCAATGTCTGGCTTCGAGTAAAAGCGCAGTTTTAGACGCATTGCCACTTTCCCTCTAATGACATAAACGAGGATCTAACACTAACTTACAGTTTATCTCGACTATCTAACGATTAGATCACTGAAACTTACGGGGTAATGGGCGAAAATAGCTTCAAATCTTCAGCGGAGTTCGTTATGAAAAAAATTATTATATTCATTTGTTTAGGCCTTTTATTTTCGATCAATAGTTACGCTAATAAATCGAATGACTATATTATTTTTGTTAACAATGCGACTAACGACAATGATTATTACTCAAGTGTCGGCGTTGAAGTGGTTCATCGTAGCCTAAATAGTTATTTGGGCTTTGCCGTTAATAGCTCTATTGGCTATGCCCGCGTCACAGATACCTTTGATGAACAGCATGGTTTTATTGCATGGGAAGCCGGCATGAAAATAGGTTATTTTTCTAACTTTAGTCTTTATGCAGAATTTGGCGTTGACCTCCTTGAACTAACTTTTAACGATCGAAGTGACGATGACTTTCACCATAACCACCATCCTCATAATACAGATTTTGAAAATGACAATTTTGACCATAAAGTCATGAGTAACAATACAGACGGTTACATTGGTATCGGTAGCTCTCTTATGATTGAACAAATAAAAATTACGGCCTTTGTTCGTCTTCGTGAAATAAGTGGTTATAACTGGCATACAAATAACCATACTTTTAGCGGAATTGAATTAGCGGTAGTTTTTTGATGAAATTACCATGGTTTGCTTGTTAGTTTCTCTTTGCTACGGCAAACTATAGCCAATGAAAATTTCAATTTAATAGAGAAAAAAATGAGCGAACTTTCAATAGCACAAAGTCAAATTAAACAAATGCTAACCATGCAAGATGCGATGAATTCACGTGTCAGTGATACGTGGCGAGAAAATGGTTATGAATGGTATCGTGCCATTTGGGTTGAATGTGCTGAAATGTTAGATCACCATGGCTGGAAATGGTGGAAACACCAAGAAATAGATATTGCTCAAGTACAACTTGAATTGGTCGATATCTTTCATTTTGGCTTAAGCCTTCGTTTAATGACCGGTGCTAGTGTTGAAGATATAACCAATACTTTAACAACCGAGTTGACACAAAGCTCTGAGGAAAGCGACTTCAAAATAGCCCTTGAGAACTTAGCGTCAGCAGCAGTAAGTAACAAAAGCTTTGACGCGATTGCTTTAGCTGATTGTATGCGCTTGATGAATATGGACCTTGGTGAACTATTTCGCCAGTATGTTGGTAAAAATACCTTGAATTTTTTCCGTCAAGACCATGGATATAAAGAAGGCACCTACATCAAAATTTGGCATGGAGAAGAAGACAACGAAGTCTTAGCTAATTTAGTCAATTCTTTAGATGCTAGTGCAGCTGATTTCCAACAACAACTTTATGCGGCACTTGAAGAGAAATATCCTTCATAACTCATTAGTTTACTTTCCAGAGTACTTTCATCAAACTTTACTAACACAATGGTAAGGTTTGATGCCCATCTAGAAACGTTATCTCCTTCATGTGTTAATTAGCTCCCTCCAATCTAATTTTGAACCATTATTTAAACATAATGGTATTAGATCTTTTTCGTTAAGTTAACGATCTGTGGCACACATTCTGCTTATTCAACTGTTATTAAGCATACCGTCAAAAATTTGAATCACCGGAGAAGTGTATGGAATTAATTCTATTCGCCATGATCAGCCTAGTTGTTATTGTTGCTTTGTTAGCCACACGTTTGAACGACAATAGTTTTCCCTTTCCTTTTGATAAGAAGCAGAGTCTTTTTACGCCAGCTGAAAAAAACTTTCAAAATTTGTTAGAGCAAGCGCTTGGTGGAAAATACCGTATTATTAATCGGGTAAAACTTGCTGATATTGTGACTATTCGTAATGGCGTTTCGAGCAGAGCGGGTCAAACAGCGATCACTAATGCGGAGGGTAAATATTTAGATTTTGCAATTTGTGAACGAGATAACATGCAACTTGTTGGCGTAATTGATTTAGTCGATACTCAAGGAAAGGGTTATAAAATTAAAAAGGACTGGTTTGTAAGCGGAGCATTAGAAGCTTCTTCAATTCCTCATATTCGCATTAAAGTGAAAGCTAATTATACGGTAGACGAGATTCGCTCTTGTATTTACAGTCGACTGTTAGGCAACAGACCACCAGCACCTAAAATGAAAGGAAAGATTATTCCTGCTCCCATGTTAAAACCTCGACCAACCAAAAATAGAGAAGAAGTTGGTGCCCTGTCTCCTATTGCTGCCCGGGCTCAATTAGGCACATCAAAGAGTAATGCAATGTCTCAACGAATTCCTGCACCTCAGGTAGCGGCATTACCTCACTAAATTTACTGAATTAAATCATCTCCATATAGAATATAAAGCCATTTACGTTGTAATTGGCTTTTTTTATATATTTTCGTCGCTCCTTGCCATCCATGGCACCGCGTCATTCCCTCTATGGATGGAGCTACTAATGATTTGTCCGGAACAAAAATGACGTGCATGAATGTACTAATGCCTTGAAAGACAGGAAGTCTGAGAAAGGCCATCCTGAACATTCGTCGCTCCTTGCCATCCATGGCACCGCGCCATTGCCTCCGTGGATGGAGGTACTTATGATTTGTCGGGAACAAAAATCATGACCGTTCATCCTGAACATATACGCTCCTTGGCATCCATGCCATCGCGTTATACCGTTCATCCTGAACATAAAATCGAAGGACATACGATAATCTTCAAGCTATAATCGCTTTATTAGAATCTCTGAATTGAAATGGAAAGAAAATGAAAGCTGGAATAATTGGCGCAATGGAGCCAGAAGTTGCTATTTTAAAAGCAAAATTAACAAATGCTAAAACAACAGAGCATGCAGGTTATACCTTTTATCAAGGCCAGCTTAATGGCAGTGACGTTGTTATTGTGCAGTCAGGTATAGGTAAAGTGGCTGCAGCATTAGCAACCGCTATTTTAATTGATAAATTTCAGCCTGATTACGTTGTGAATACTGGTTCAGCAGGTGGTTTCGAACAATCATTAAAAGTAGGTGATATTGTAATTAGCTCTGAAGTTCGTTATCACGATGTTGATGTTACCGCTTTTGGCTATGAAATTGGTCAGTTACCTGGAAATCCTGCCGCTTATACTCCTCACCCAACATTAGTAAGTGCTGCACAAACCGGTGTTGCTAAGCTAGAAAATATTCAAACATTGCTTGGCTTGATCACAACCGGTGACACCTTTATGACTGCCGATGATGATATTGCCAAAGCACGGGCAAACTTTCCAACGATGGCAGCCGTTGAAATGGAAGGTGCTGCTATAGCTCATACTTGCCATCAATTTAATATACCATTCGTCGTTATCCGTTCGATGTCTGATATTGCAGGCAAGGAATCACCGACATCTTTTGAGGCTTACTTAGAAACTGCTTCCGTAAATTCATCTCAATTAGTTGAGAATATGTTGATGGCATTGCAAGGTAAAAAACTCAATTAACATTTAATATGACCACTAATAATCTTACAAACTTAATTGATATCAGCCCATTCGCCTACTCTGTAGTCATGCTTTATGGTGTGATTTTGATTAAGTTTTTTGCTAGCTATTTAGCGAGTCATGAGCCCTTACAGTTTTTTAGTTTTTTCTGTAAACAACTAGCCACAAAAGTAAATAAAAAGGAAAACAGTGCTCGTCAACGCAGTATTTCTGGCTTTATTGCTATTTTGGTAACCCTAACACCTTTAATTATAATTCTTTGGTTATTTGAAGTTTTCATCGAAACGGCTTGGCTTTGGCAAGGTTTTTTACTTTACCTCGCTTTAGGAAATTTGCATTTAGGAAAAACCAGTAAAGAGATTGCAAAATTACTCGTTGCTAACAAAAAATTCGACGCAAGACAGCGATTAAAACCTTGGTTATTACGTGAGACTGACCAACTTTCGTCATTAGGGTTAGCTAAAAGCTGCATTGAAATGTTATTGCTTCGAGCGATTCAAAATCTATTTACTATTGGTTTTGTATTTTTAATTTTTGGCCCTCTTGCAGCGTTAGCGAGTAGGATGTTAATAGAAATGCATTACAGCTGGAATCAAAAACAAAATAGTTTTCAACCTTTTGGCAGCTGTATTACTTTTATCGTCAATATTATTCAATGGCTACCCAGTCGTATTTTTTCACTGGTGCTGCTTTTTACCTGTATTGGTAAGGATTTTGTTTTAATTATTAGACTCTGTCGCCCCTACTTTTTCCAGTTAAATAATAGCTATGTGTTAAATTTATTTGCTTTGTCTCTAGAAATAAAGCTCGGTGGCGTTGCTATGTATCAAGGAGTGAAGTTACGAAAACCTTGTTATAACGACCATGGCCGACAGCCACAAGCAACCGATATAATTCATGCAAGTAAACGTATTAGCCAAGTGTTCTATTTTTGCTTTTTATTTTTAGCGCTGCTAACGTTATTTACTTACTCATTCAATATCAATAGGTAAACGCCATGAATGAATTACTTTATTGGTTAGATTTATTCGGAATCGTGGTTTTTGCCTTATCTGGCGCATTAATGGCTGGGCGCTATAAACTTGATCCTTTCGGTGTTGTTGTTTTAGCTTCTGTTACTGCGATTGGCGGCGGTACCATACGCGATATCATTTTAGACACTCCGGTATTCTGGGTCGTCAATCCTATTTACCTTTATGTTATTTTAGCAACTGCGGTTTTAACCATTATCATTATTCGACGCCCCAAACGTATTCCAAAACGTTTTCTGCTCATTGCTGATGCTTTTGGTTTAGCGTTATTTGCAGTATTAGGAACGGAGAAAGCATTAAGTTTAGGTGTTCCTATTTCTGTCGCCGTTGTTATGGGGACCATTACAGGTGTAGCAGGTGGGATGATCCGTGATGTTATCTGTAACGTTATTCCTATGATATTAAGAAAAGAAATTTATGCAACAGCAGCAATTTTAGGGGGGACTTTATTTGCTTTATTTCAGCACTTAGCGTGGTCAGAAAATATCGCACTTATTTCAGCCATACTCTCAGCACTCGCACTTAGGCTAGCCGCTATCTATTGGCAAGTTTCACTTCCTGCCTTTCAGATAATTGAAAAAGAAGAAAACCAATAAAGGCACAGACGTTTATGAAAACGACTGTGCCTCTTTCGAATTAAGTTAGGGTAAACGCTTAGAATGCGTAGCTAATACCGATATTAAAAGTATCTAGTTCTAAGTCGTCGGCATCTTGATGCTGTAAACTGGCGTTAAGACCAAAGCCATTATCCCAGCGATATTCCCAACCTGCTTCTACAAACAATCCGCTACCATCTTCATCAACAATACGTGTCTGATTTAAGCTCATCTGGTAGTCATAAAATGCGGCACCTACTTTGGCATACAGACGATTACGCTTTGATAAAGATAAATCTGTTTTTAGCGCAACAATAACCGCACTGTATTCAAAATTATCCGCTGTTAAGTCAAATTTGTTATCGTAATCTGATAAGCAATCCCAGCTGTTTTCACTTTTTTCTCGACATTCCCAGTCGTTAATATCTTCAGCACCGAGTAAACCAACTTCTAAATAGTAATTTGGGGAAAACTGATAATTGTAATAAAGGTAACTAAGGCCAACACCTTCACCATCAGTATTTTTACCTTTATATTCAATACCACCACCACCACTTTGTAATCCAACCGTGTGCGGTGACTCTAGAGCAATATCGGCAAAAGCATTGATTGAAAACGTACTCGCTGAAAGTGTCAAGAGTATTGCTGTAAGAGTATTTGAGCGTTTCATAATAACATTCCTTAGTTGTTAATCCTGAGTGGATTAAGATGGAATGATTATGCTCGAGAAGTTCCCTACACTCTGTTTTACAAGTGTTGAGAAGATGTTTGTTTATGTAAGATTATTAATAAATAATCTTACATAAATTTTAATTACTTAGTTATCATCACTAAGGTATTATCTAATCAATAACTTACCACTAGTCGAATTATTTTATGACCGAACAAGAAGAAATCATCCAAGAACTTTCTAAAAAGATTGCATTGATGGGTCAAGAAAATGTTCGACTTAAAGCTGAAAAGCAAAAATTAGATGAATACTTGTCTGCCGCTTTAGATAGAACAGGATTATTTATCTGGGAACAACATATCCCCTCAGGACAATTAACGATATTAGACCAAACATTTGGCAGCATGTGTGGTTTTGAAAGCAATGAGATTGAATCGACAGTAGAGTCTTGGAAAAATAATTTACATCCTGATGACAAAGAAAGAGTTATAGAGGCATTTGAAGATCATCTTGCCGGTATAACCCCTTATTTTCATATGATCTATCGTATGAGACACAGGGAAGGTCGTGATGTTTGGGTGTCTGATCGTGGCAGAGTTATTGAATTTGATAACAATAACAACCCTTTGCGAATGTCAGGAACACATATAGATATCACTCAAGAAAAACTTTATGAACTTGAGTTAGCTCAATACGCTAATTTGGATCCCCTTACTAATCTACTTAACAGAAAAGCATTACAAAATAGTTTTGAAATTTATACTCATTCAAATACATATTGTGGTGGTGCTCTTTTATTTATCGATTTAGACGACTTTAAATCGGTTAATGACAAATCTGGTCATAATATTGGCGATAAATTACTACAACATGTGGCAAGCAATTTTGAAGCATTAGCTCCAGCAGATGCTTTACTTGCCCGTTTTGGAGGCGATGAATTCGCTATTATTTGTAAAACAACCGACAAAGAAGCCATTAAGTTATTAGCTCAATCAATATTGTCGGCATTAGCCAAACCCACAGAGTTTGAAGGCATAAAAATATCGATCAATTTAAGTATTGGTATTTGTGTTTTTAAAAGAAACGATGAAAGCTTTGCCAATATCTATGAAAGAGCTGACAAAGCGATGTATTCAGTGAAGCGTAAAGGGAAAAATAATCACGCATTTTGGAATGTAAGTAACAAAAATCAACAAATGTTCATTGATTAAGCTTCTATTCCCCAACCGTCATTATAACCTTCATATTTCGCCGCTATTTGTTCAAATTGTGCTTCTTGGGCAACAATGGCATCGTAGCAAGGTAACATTTTTACCGTACAGTCTAAATCCCAAACCTTAGGTGTTTCATCAGGGTGAAGTGATAACTCCATTTCAGGTGCGTGCTCGGCTAAATAATCGGCCATTGCCTGTGCTTGCTCTTTTTTCTCAAACAATTGAAAAAACACTACTGGATGAATAATAGTTAAATCAATACCAGCATCTTGCATTTCGGCAAGTATTTGCCCTGTTTCATCGTTTGGAAAAGTCATAAAAGCTAATTACCTATAGTTAAAGTGTTGTCATTATAAACTGCTATTTTCAGCAACTCCACTGCAGAGTTAATTATTAATGAGACCAAAGGTGCATAAATTACTTTGGCAACTCAATTGACTGTTTTTAGGGTAGCGAGGACACTTTCCGACAGAGCTTAAGTCTTCAGTTGTTTTCGCTAATAAAGAGGCACCAATTGTATTAATAGCAAAAGTACACTGTAAATTGCTAAATTCAATATCAACTAACACACATTGCTTTTTCGAGGTGCAGGTTAAATTTTCAATCAGTATCTTTTGTTTAGTTAAGCTCGAATTCTTTCGCGAGGATTTCATTGTATTTGCAACAACTCCGGTGAGAGGTGTTTCAACAATTGTATTAAGCTTTTGTTGTTTTTGTTGATTTTTCACTTTTTTAGCTGCTCGTTCTTGGTCGAGTTGCTGTTTTAAATGCGTTGTTGAAATTTCATGTTCTTTTAATAAGTAGCCTAAACCCAGTAAAATAGAGAGAAAGGCGATTACCGCTATCAACGTTATTGTGAGCCATTTAAGCATCGTTAGCTTTACCCGTTTTACGTAGTTGTGAATGTGGATATTTTTCAATCATGGCATCGATAGCCTGATAAATTTTCAATTGGATCTCTTTACTATTATCTTTTTCTGTATTAATTTTCAAATCATAAACACTACGCCAAACTGAACGTTTTTTTTCAGGGGCAATAACATCTATGATTAAACTGCCGGGTAAAATCTGCCATTGTTTTTTACCTTTTTGTACTTCACCGCCACGTAAACAGTATGCACAATAACCGACACCTTTATTATATCTTTTAAGCTCTTTGCTATTTTGATTAATCAAATGATAAGTAACCATGATATCGGCTTCATTTTCAAATCGATAAATAAAACCATTCTTATCTAATACTTGCTCGATGGCTAATTCAATACGGTTTCGAGTTACATCACTGATATTTTGAAAATCACTAAAGTCAGAGTTTCTGCTATAAAAGGCATAACTGTTAACTTCGGAAAAGTTAAAATTACGTTGGTATTTTGATAACGCTGGTCGAGATAATGTACAACCAGAGAGTACATTAGCAATGAAAATAACGGTGGCAAACCAAGAAATAATACGAATAGACATTATAATAATTTTTCCATCAATAAGTCACTTTAGACTACCCTGTTGAAAAAAAATAACAACTTTTTGTAATCGTTACGTTTATAACTTCATATGCAGAATAGGAAAAGGTTTTCCCATGTCATCAATCGGTGAACGAGACACAACCTTAAAGCCCATATGTTCATAGAATCCGACCGCTAAAGGATTTTGTTCATTCACATCGACACTATTTACATGTAAGGATTTCATTGCATATTGTAAGAGAAGTTTTCCTATCCCATGTCCTCTTGCATCGTCTAGTACAAATAACATTTCAACTTTCGCGTCATGAACGCCCAGAAACCCTAATATAGCACCTTGCTCACCTTTAACGCATTTCAAGGTAACCGCAGGGAAGGCTTGTTCAATTATTATCGGTTTAAAAAATTCTATATCGCTTTCCGTGATGAAATCATGTGTCGCACGGACTGAGTTCTCCCAAACATCTAACATTTCGCTGTAATGTTCAACAAGTACATTTTCAACTACCATAGGTGTGCTTTTCAATTTATTTCACTTCGAGTTAAAACAATGGCTGGGTATTCTATCGAGTTAAGCTGTTAATGTAACTATTTTACATTAACACTGACATATCAACTTGAGTAAAACTAAGGACTGTTCCACCAAACTCATCAGAAAATGCCTGTGCTTGGGTTTGTTTGCTAAAGCTAGCTAACGTTTTGCCCATTGCACCAGTTCTGCTTGAACCAGCAACAAACCATGCATTGCGTGCATCGATAAAATAAGCATCTTTTGGGGTATCCCATGGCGATTTACTCATATCATGAACTAACATAGACGTAACGTTACGCTTGTTTTCTGGGTCTAAATAAAAGCTGAACATATCCCGAGTCGAGCAAAACTTTTTCACGCTATTGCCATCAGCTTCAGTAATACCTTTTCTAAAAAGCTCGCCTTTAGGACCGCTGAAATTTGAAATTAACATGCCACATAAATGACATTCATCGCTAGATTCTATTGCTACGGCTTCATGTAAAGTCTGCGTGTACTCTTCACTTTTAGAGCACGAAAAAAGTATTGATGCTGATAAAAAAACAACAAATAGAGTGGATGCGTTTTGTTTTAATCGTGTCATTAGAGTGATTTCTTCTTAAAAATAAAAATGGCGGTAGCAATAGGTAAAACAACCCATGCCAGTAAAATGCTAAACAATTGACCTTGAGACAAGCTTGATTTTATAGCGATGGCTAAAGCGCCATTAATATCGCTACTATCAAGTCCAGCAAGGTTTACTAACCTAAAAATATCAGCAGGATTAAGCATCATTAATTGTGTAAGACCTTGCTGGCTAATACCTTGTTCAATACCCACTAATAAGGCAAGCAACGCAAGATCAAATACCAATGCAAAGAAAAACCAAGTGATTAACGCAAAACCTGCAGCTTTCGATTTTTCACTGACCGATAAACTGATTAAATAAGCAATGGCTGTAAAGCTTAATCCTAATAGAACCGCACTTGTGATAAAAGTAGCAAATACACTTAATACCGCAATATCATTCAATTGTAGGTATAGAATCACCGCCGATGCCCCAAACCCCAGTATTGTTGCTAAAGTAATTATACCGCCTTGCCCTAAAAACTTGCCCAGTAACAATTGGCTTTTACTCAAAGGGTAGGTCAACAATAACAATAACGTACCGCTTTCTTGTTCACCAACAAAGCTGTCATAACTGAGCAATAACGCAATGAGTGGAATAAGAAAAACCGCTAAACTGGCTAAACTGGCGACCGTTGTCGACAGTGATGTTACGCCAACAGCGCCTGAAGCTGCCGCGCCAAAATAGGTTAAACCAATAGATAAAATAGCAAATATGATGGTAATTGAAATTAACCAACGATTACGTAAGCCATCATGAAATTCTTTACTGGCAACGGCTAATATTTGTTTCATTAGCTTTGCTCCTTAAGCTTTTTATTTTCTGGTGGATTGCTGGATAGATGACGTGATAAATAATACTGATAAACTTGATCTAAATTAGCAGAGTCTATACTAACATCTTTAATAGATTCATAGCTAAGCAGCTGACGTAAAGTCGTTAATTTGTCTTGCTCTGGTACCGTGAGTAAATCGCCATTTTTTTCATCTAATAAATATTTAACCAAATGAGAATCGTTTCTAAGAGAACCATTCAAGCCCTTAACTTTTATAGCAACAGGTAAGTCAGCAGCTTCACGTAGCTCTTGTAATGATCCCATAGCAAGCATTTTTCCGGAAGACAAAATCATTGCACGGTCAATATGTTGCTCTACGCCTGGCAAGACATGCGAACATAAAATAACACTGGTGCCTTGGCTTTTTAGAGCATCAACGGTTTTATAGAAATCAGCCGTGGCGATTGGATCTAGCCCTACGGTTGGTTCATCAAGTAATAACAAAGCAGGATGACCAATAAACGCTTGAGCCAGTCCTAATCTTTGGCGCATGCCTTTTGAATAGGTTTTCACTTGACGCTTCATAGCATGTGCAACACCTACTTGTTCTAACAAAGCAATTGCGTGCTTTTGTGCCTGTTGATTAGAATAGCCCTTTAATTTAGCAAAATAGCTCAAGACTTCTAAGCCGGTTAGTTGCTCGTAAAAGCTTACGTTCTCAGGTAAATAGCCAATTTTCGCCCGCATATGCCAAGCTTCTTTAGAGTCTGGTGCTACGCCCATCACTTCAACGTTACCATGGCTTGGAGAAATAACACCAAGAATGAGCTTCATCATAGTGGTTTTGCCCGCACCATTATGGCCAAATAAGCCGAGTACCTCTCCTTGAGCAAGTTGCATATCAACTGCAGATAATGCCGTTAATTTCGGATATTTCTTACCAACATTTGTCAGCTTAACAAGCGGTGTTTTTTGCGGTGTTTTCGTCATTTTTGAATCCTTAATGCTTAGCTGTTTGCACAGCAGCTGATTTATTATCTGCAGGGTCAGTGCTTATAGCGCCAGCATTAACTGTTGGTATTGTCGATATTTTTTCATGTGAAATAAGTAAATGTGGAGAAGTCATCAGTGGAAAACTGTCTTTCACCCCTGGTGGTTTTAATACCGGAAATTGGCGTTGCACCCAACGTAAAATAATAACGGCAGGGCTGTCCATTAACATTTTCATTTCAGGATATTGCCAAACCAATTTATCTATACCGTCGTTAGGCTCAAAAACTACATCGCCTAAATTGTCATTATTCATATCCCAGCCTAAATAATTACTCCAATAATTACCTTTTCCCTCCATGCTCCACTCTTGCTTTTTATTGGAAACATATTTCACTTGCGTCGGATTATTAATAAAACTATTACCATACACTTTGGTATTTTCAGAACCAGCCGTTAAATGAATACCTATTTCGGCAGTATCTATCATGTTACCGGTAATGTTGTTATAGGCAGAATTATATACAAAAAGCCCCTTACCATCGCGCCCCAAGACTTTATTCTCTGGTTTTGTCCATACATTTTTGACAATATTGTTACTAATCGTTGACGATGTAATAAAGTTCATCAAAAAGCCATAATCTTCACTGTTGCTGCTTCGGTTACCATCAACCACAAGATGACGTGAACTCATTAACGCGTAACCTGCACGGGTATTATATGCGGTGTTATTGAGTACTTTATTATTATGTGAATACATATAATGCACACCATAACGCAAGTCGTGCATTATATTGTTTTCAATGACATTTTCTTGACTAGAAATAATGTAAAGGCCATCTCTAGTATGAAATATTTTATTACCACGCACTTTTACATGTTTAACAATAGACAACTGAATACCGTTACCTCGATCTGCAGAGCGCAATGCCAAATTACCTTCAACGGTATTATTAAGCACCTTAAGATGCTCACCTTTTTGTAGCCAAATACCAAATCCATCGCCTTTTAAGTGATTATTCTCAATCACTAAATGACTCGATTTTTTATCAGAATAAATACCAGAGTGTTGTTCCGTAAGGTCGCTGCCCCAATTAACAATGGAAAGATTTTTTATAGTGATATGAGAGTTTTTGAGTAGCAGTGCATGCCCATCACCTTGGGCATCAATGATCACTTTGCCAATATCACTTTCTTGAGCAGAAAGTGTTATGGAATGTTTAATGACAAAGTTACCTAAATAGCGACCGGCAGAAAGAATAACAGTATCGCCACTTGTCGAATTATCAAGTTGTTGTTGTAGGTTATCTTGTGGAGTAAGCCAAACATTTTCAGCTGAAAGTGGCTTAATAAAAAGACAAAATAGACTAAAAAATATAAACGCTGATTTGAATTTCGCCAAGAGAAAGCCACCAAAAAATCAATAATCTTTGAAAGTAAAAAAAGCATATCACCTTTTGATGATATGCCCTTGATCTGGATTAACTTCGTTGCAACTACTTCTGCAAGTCTTATGCTTCTACAAACATTCTCCCGCGCATTTCCATATGTAACGCGTGGCAGAACCAATTACAGTAATACCACTGCACGCCAGGCTTATTAGCGGTAAAGGTAATTGACGCTGTCGCTTGTGGGCCAATTTCCATTTGTACGCCATGGTTAGTCATACAGAAACCATGGGTAACATCTTCTACTTGATCAAGATTAGTTACGATAACCGTCACTTCGTTACCCAGTTTAACGTCAAACGATTCCATGCCGTAAGTAGGAGCGATAGAAGTCATGTAAACACGAACTTTATTGCCATCGCGTATAACTTTGTTTTGGGTGTAAACATCAACACCGTCACGTTTAGCTTGGGCGATAGTTTCAGCAAAAATAGGGTCGGTACGAGGCCATAATTTAAGTGGCTTAACTTTACTGCGATGCACCATCATACAGTCATGCGGTTCAGCGAAAGTAGGACCATCATGAATTAGCTTCATTTCATCACCTGAAATGTCAATCAACTGATCATTTTCTGGGCGTAATGGACCAACCGGCAAGAATCTATCTTTAGAAAATTTACACAAAGAAATTAACCACTTACCGTCAGCGTCACGTGTTTCACCTTGTGAAGTATGGTTATGACCTGGTTGATAATGTACATCAAGCTTTTGGCTAATGTAGTTAACTTTTTTACCGTTATGTGCAGCAATAGCGTCTTTTACATTCCACTTGGCAATTTGGCTATCTAAAAATAATGTTGTGTAAGCATTACCTTTGTTATCAAACGCGGTGTGTAGTGGACCTAACCCTAATTCTGGCTCTGCAACGATTGCATCACGTGGCTTAATTTTGTCATCAAATAAATCAGGTAACTTTTTAATCGAAATAATTGATACAGTTGGCGATAACTTACCGTTAGCAACAAAGTATTCACCATCTGGTGAAGTATTCATACCGTGTGGTGATTTAGGAACAGGAATATAACGAGTTAAATCTGAACCTTTACGACCATCTAAAACAGGAACATCATTACCGTTATAAGTTTTAAATTTACCTGCTTTTAACGCTTTTTCACAACGATGAAGGTCAAATACAACGACGTGATCACGTTCAGCTGTGATCATCTCACCTAAATTCATCCCCATTTCTGAGTTGTAACACGTTGAAGCAAAGAAACGGCCATCGTAATCAGCATCGGTATTATCTAAGTTACCGTCGACCATTACTTGGAAAGCCATTTCCATTGTTTCAGCATTTACCACATTGAATAAAGAACGGTAAGTACTAACATCTCTCATGCCATCTTTTCCGTCATTATTCATTGGAATTTCGAATTCGCCATTACAAATAAGATACTTAGTGTAAGGTGCTTTTTGAACACGTAAACCATGCACGGCTTGAACGTTTGGTACCGTAAGCATTTTGTCACACTTCATTACGTCACAACGAATACGCGCTACTCGTGAGTTAGCTTTATCATTGATGAAAACATATTTACCATCGTAACGGCCGTCTTGCATACTCATATGAGGGTGATGCGAATCTCCCATCATAAGATCAGCACTATCGCCTTTAATACGTTTACTTTCATCAGTTAAGCCCCAACCAGTTGCTGAGTCGGTGTTAAAAACAGGTATACGCATAAGTTCGCGCATTGATGGCACACCAATAACACGTACTTCACCAGAATGGCCACCTGACCAAAAACCGTAATATTCATCTAACTCACCAGGATGAACAAAAGCTTTGTTTTTTGCATATTCTGCCGCATTAGCTTGTGCCGTACTTGCAAACATAGCAGCAGTCATTGGAGCAGCAACTGCGCCAGCACCCAATAACGCAGTTTTACCAAAAAACTTACGTCTGCCTTCGTTTTCTAACTCTACGTTATTAGAGCTGTTATCGTCGTTACTCATCACTATTCTCCATTATGGTTAATATTTTAATATTACTGCTAAGCTTGCTCGAAAACTTTTGGTTATCAGCTAAGCGACATTTACGGTTTCAATTTCTGTTTCTTTATACTTTGCTTTTTTACGCGCCAGTTTTTTCAATGGCGGACATTTTTCTTCATTAAAATAGGTAACTTGGCAATCAAGACAGTAATGACATTCGCGCATATTAATCACGCCATCGGGGTCAATCGCTTGAATTTCGCATTCTTTAGCACAGGTTTTACAGGGTTGACCACATTCAGGACGACGACGTAACCAGCTAAATAATCGAATACTGTTGCTGGTTGATAATGCCGCGCCTAATGGGCACAAATAACGACAGAAAAACTTGCGGTTGAAAATATTGATAATCAACAGTGCTGATGCATATAAAATAAATGGCCATTCTCGATCAAACTTCAATAAGAACGTGGTTTTAAAAGGTTCAACTTCCGCGAACTGTTCGGCAAGTGACAAGGACTCCATAGACAAACCAAAGAGCGCGAGTAAAATTAGGTATTTAATTGCCCATAACCGCTCATGTACAGCCCAAGGAAACTCGAATTGTGGGATCTTTATGTAACGCGCAAAGATATTCATTAGCTCTTGTAGGGCACCAAATGGACACAACCAACCACAATAGACCGCACGGCCCCATAAAATCATGGTTACTGCAGCAGCCCCCCACAAAATAAAAATAATGGGATCGAGTAAGAATAAATCCCAAGAAAAATCAGACATAAAAGCTTGCAAAAAAGTAAAGACATTGACCACAGACAACTGACCGCCCCATGACCAACCAATAAAGACTACCGTGATAATCAAGAATAAATGACGGAAGTTGTGCATAAAAGTTGGATGACGCACTAAAATATCTTGAAAGAACAAACTCATCACAACAATAGCCAATAGGATAATCAAGATGACGACTTCTGCATTTTTCTCTTGCCAAACTTCCTGCGTTAACGTGAGTTCGGGCTCAGGGTAAATAAGTGGAGGACGTAGTACATATTGATCTAATGTATGATAATCGGCTTTAAAAGAAGTGAATAAGCTATCAACAGCGCCTAACTGCCGACGAACAAGCAACTCTAACTGCCAATCAACCCCAGGATTAAATTCATGTTGGGCTCGCACAATAAACAATGACATTTCACTAAAGCGAGGTGCACCATCAATATAGAGATCGGAAACCCTGTTGTGATCTAAATCTCGAAAGGCAAAGGCTTCACCGTTTTGTAGTATTTGTATTCGGTCAAAAATACCGCCCCGCACATAGCCAGACCCTTTATAAGAGTATCCATTACCCAAAATAACAATGGCATGTTCGCCGCTTTTAAGGCTACTCATTAACCATTTATATTCACTGTCCCCTAATAAGTTACGGCCGATTGATGGAATATCAGCTTGAGCAAAGTAAATTTCAGCAAACATATCTTCTTTTTGCTCGGCTGCCGCTTCATCAATATGCTCAACTCTAGTGCCAATAAAAGCTTCATCAACGGTTTTTCGATTTAATAACAATTTTCGAATTGAGCCTTCACCGACCAGAGTTTGCCAATCAGATTGTTGATAAACCTCTGGATATATCGTTGACATGGGTTGAATAATATCTTGGCTAGCTTTAATAATACCTAAAGAGCGAGCGACTTTAGTTGCCGCTTTAGTAATAGCCACATTCATCACCATTACGGTCACTGTTGCACCAGAAAGGCCATCAATATGAATAACGCCTTCTTTTTTATTGCCCCCTACTTTTAAACGGTCGCTAACCATTAACCCATTATATTGATCAGCAAATTGATAGAGTTTAGTTTCAGGGATACCGGCCAAAATAATAGGCTCATGATGCTCAAGCACTTTTGCGCCCAAATAAACACCTTCAGGGCTAATCGCCACAAGCATATTTACGGGTTCACCTGAATAGGCGGGTATTTTTGCTAAATCGTTAGTTTCAAAGGCATAAGCAATAATGTCTTTTTCTTTGTAAATCGTCCAAATTAAGGGGTCACCTTCCTTTTCAGAAATGAAAGTAGCTTCAGGAAAAATTTCATGAATCAGTGGAATAGGGTCTTTCGGAGGACTAACAAATAAAGCTTGCGCGGGCATAACTACGCATAAAAATGCGAAGAAAGTTATAACTAGGCTTCTGATTTTATTTGTACTTATTGAGTGTTTAGTCATTGGCTGTCTAAATTTTCAGTTAACTTATAAATCAGTCGAATCCACAAAAAGTGTAACTGCGACAATATGTCACACATACTACGCTTAAGGTTTTTAAGCGGTGTGATATAGATCAATAAATAAAAAGAAAATAACCCCTAAAACTATAGGGTTAAAACAACAATAGAAAATCTTGATTACGAGGGAAAATGAAGAACAAATGGAAATATTTGGCAGGCGTTATTAGCGTATATGAATATCAGGGCTAGTATTAATATCGCCATCTGCACTAATGGTGGCAGGAGTACCATTTTTTAGCACAAGTACTGCGTTACTCCCTTTCGAGGTAAAACGAATAAAACGAAGCTCATAGCCATATTTGGTTAAACTCAATGCAGAAAAACGCTGAGCTAAAGTCAGTTTCTTCCAAGAGTTTTTGGGATCTGCTTCATCGCCGACACAATAATGACGTCTTTCTATTAGATGGTCTCTATAGGGTTTACTTTCCATAGTCTGACTCAGTACATGATTAAATATTCGGTTCAACACAATTCCAGCTCGACAACTTATATGAGTGATATTTGACGGTAAATTAACAATAACCTACCAGTATTCATACAAGCATAAACTATTCCATAATTAAAACTTTGTTTTTGAACAATAACCTAGCGCTATTACTTCTAATAGAAATCAGGCTAGGTGCCATTGGTGTAAAGAATTTCGACGAATATTTTTTAATCTAATCATGCCATTAATCATTGTCAAAAAAGGCATAATAGCTATTTGCTCCCCATGGCACTGTGACTTTGCTTACATGGATGAAGGTGCTTGTGATTTGTCGTGAACAAAAATTACGTGCATGAATGCACTAAAGCAGCGGAGGCATGGCCGTTGACGTGCAAGGATGCACTAATGCCTTGAAAGACAGGAGGTCTGAGAAAGGCCATCCTGAACATCGTCACTCTTTGCCATCCATGGCACCATGACATACCGTTCATCCTGAACATAAAAAAGCCAGTATTGATACTGGCTTTATAATTAATAAAGAGCTGTAGAAGAAACGCTGGGGGCTTACTTAACCGTCACTTTAGCAAATTTACGCTTACCTACTTGATAAACAGCCGTTGTACCAACAGCAATACGTAGCTTATTATCGGTAATTTTTTCGCCTTCAATTTTAGCTGCGCCTTGCTTGATCATTCGCATAGCTTCAGAAGTACTGGCAGCTAAACCCGCTTCTTTTAGTAAGTTTGCGATAGCGATTTCACCACTATCATCTATGGTGCTAACCGTTTTTTCTTCTATTTCATCAGGCATAGCACCTTTTTGAAAACGATTAATAAACTCTTGATGAGCTGCTTCTGCTGCTGCATCATCATGAAAACGAGCAATTAGCTCTTTGGCTAAATCAATTTTCACATCGCGAGGGTTCATACCGTCGGCAATTTTAGTCTTATAAGCGGCAACTTCGTCCATAGGCTTAAAGCTCAATAGTTCGTAGTAACGCCACATCAACACATCAGAAATTGACATGATTTTACCAAACATTTCTGTCGGGCTATCGGTAATACCAATATAGTTATTTAAAGATTTAGACATTTTTTGTACACCGTCTAAACCTTCTAAAAGAGGCATCATTAATACAGTTTGTGGACGTTGCCCTTCTGATTTTTGTAATTCTCGTCCCATAAGAAGGTTGAATTTTTGATCTGTACCACCAAGCTCAACATCCGCTTTAAGCGCAACTGAATCCCAGCCCTGTACTAGTGGATACATAAATTCATGGATCGCAATCGATTGACCACTATTGTAACGTTTTTTAAAATCGTCACGTTCCATCATACGAGCAACTGTTTGGCGAGACGCAAGCTTTAACATACCTGCAGCGCCCAGTTTGTCCATCCAAGTAGAGTTAAAGGCCACTGTCGTTTTTGCAGGGTCTAAAATCTTAAACACTTGCTCTTTATATGTTTCAGCATTCGCAAGTACATCTTCTTTGGTTAATGCTTTACGCGTAACATTTTTACCTGTTGGATCTCCAATCATGCCGGTGAAGTCACCTATTAAGAAAATAACCTCATGCCCTAATTGTTGAAACTGACGTAACTTATTAATTAATACCGTATGACCTAAATGTAAGTCCGGTGCAGTAGGATCAAAACCTGCTTTAATCTTTAGTGGCTTACCGGTTTTTAGTTTTTCTAGTAATTCACTTTCTAGCAAAATTTCTTCTGCACCACGTGCAATTTCAGCAAACGCTTGGCTGACATCAGTCATCGACTTAGCTCCAAAAAATATAGTCATAATTTATTGCTCGATTCTACTGCAATAATGCATCAGGTTAAAACCCTTAACTTGATATTTAGGGTAATTGTTCTATTTTCAACGTGTTTTTAGTCTTTTTTTGCATGATAAATTCCACAGAGCGCCCGATATAACTCACCATAGCGGCAATTAAATTTCACTCCGAGCAGTTTTTTGATATAGTAAATGATAATCACCGTATTAAGATGCATAAAATTAGGTTGTAATGTTTTGAAAAACATAAAGAAGTTCTATTTACAGTTACCAAAACAGCACCGAATGATCATTAGTTCATTTAGCATAATCATGCTGGTATTACTGCTTATTCCCTCAGAGAAGGCAACAGCGAGTCGTCAAACGATAGATTCATCACTACAAGTGGGTAAACGCTACGAGTTAGCTCTCCCTGTAGATCCACATGCAATTCAAAGCTCGCCCACAAACAAGAATCTTCAAGTAAAACCAAAAGAAACAACAATTAAATCTGCTAATACTGCATCGGCTAATACCCACCCCATTGAAAATATAGACGAGTCACTTACTTGGCAAAAAGCAAAAGTACGTAATGGCGACTCACTTGCTAAAGTATTCAAACGCTTGGGTTATAGTGCAAGAACAACTCACGAAGTAAGTTCCGCTCAAGGCAAGTATAGTAAATTATTGAAGAAAATTGATGTTGGAGATATCTTTCAGATAGGTAAAAACTCTGCGGGGAAACTTGCTGCACTTACCTACCCTTTGTCGAAAACAGAAACTTTATACGTAGAACTACTCGCCGACGGCAGTTACCAATCAAGCAAAGAAACCAAAACAGTAGAAGTTCGTGAAACCATCGCGCATGGCGTAATAAAAAGTAACTTTTGGAACGCTGGTTTAGAGTCAGGTTTAAACGACGGGCAAATAATTAACCTTGCTAACATTTTTGGCTGGGATATAGATTTTGCTCTCGATATACGTGAAGGTGATAGTTTTCATGTGGTTTTCGAAAACCGTTATGTCGATGGTGATTATATAGGCACAGGAAAAATTCTTGCCGCTGAATTTATTAATAAAGATGACCCTTTCCAAGCAATACGTTTCTCCGACGGTGAATATTATTCTCCTGATGGAAGAAGCATGCGCAAAGCATTTTTACGTGCCCCGGTGAACTTTAAATACATTAGTTCAAGTTTTAAAAGAAAACGTTTCCATCCAGTACAGAAACGTTGGAAAGCGCATAACGGAATTGATTATGCGGCGAAAAGAGGCACTCCAGTGGTTGCTGCTGGGAATGGCAAGGTTACGCATTCTGCATACAAGAGCACAAATGGAAATTATGTCTTTATTCAGCACGGCAATGGCATCATAACGAAATATTTACATTTCAATAAACGCCCATTAGTGAAAAAAGGTCAACGAGTAAAACAAGGTCAAGTCATTGGTTATGTTGGCTCTACAGGTTTGGCTTCAGGGCCTCATTTACATTATGAATTTGTATTAAATGGCGTTCATCGCAATCCTAGAACGGTAAAGTTACCTGATGCTAAGCCTATTAATAAAAAGTATAAAGCTGAGTTTGAAGTACTTGCTAGCCAACGTTTAATGGAGCTTTCAGGTTCAAGACAAGCGCTATTGGCAATGCAGACCCCTTAAATCTTTGAGATAATTAGCGAATTTATATGGCACAAGCTAAGTTTTATATTGGTTTAATGTCAGGCACTAGTGCTGACGGTATCGATCTCGCAATTGTCGATTTTTCCTTAGGGGAAACAGAACTTGTTGCAAGTTACTACCAAGCTTATGATGAAGTTACACATCAAAGAATTACAGAACTTTACCAACCTAGCCATAATGAAATTGATCGTGCTTTTTCACTCGATATTCTTCTAGCCCAGCAATTCAATAAAGCGATAAAAGCTTTTTTACAGCAAGAAAGCTTATGCACTGATGATATTATTGCGATAGGGAATCACGGGCAAACCATACGCCATCGCCCTACTCAGAATAATGACATAACCGCACCATTCACTTTACAAATTGGCTGCAGCCAAACATTAGCAGTTTTAACCGGCATTCGAGTAATTGGTGACTTTAGAACAAAAGATGTGGCATTAGGCGGCCAAGGCGCGCCACTCGTTCCTGCTTTCCACCAATTCTTACTACCTAATAACCAACAAGATACATTCTTGGTCAACATTGGTGGCATCGCTAACCTTACTTTTTTACCTAAAAAAGGCTCGGTAAGTCATGTTTTAGGCTTTGACACTGGCCCAGGTAACGCACTTTTAGATGCTTGGTGTTTTCTGCATACTGGAAAAAGGTATGACCAAAATGGCGACTGGGGGAAGTCTGGCGCTATAAATGAGTTACTTCTAGCAGAGCTATTAAACGACAGCTATTTTTCCTTACCCGCACCGAAAAGCACAGGCCGCGAATATTTCACCTTACAATGGCTAGAGGGCTTTATTGCCCCTTTAAAGTTAACCTCAGCAGATATACAAGCAACCCTTACCGCCCTTACTGCCCGTACAATTTCAGCAGAAGTGAGAAAAATATCAAACTTAGCAGATGTATATTTATGCGGAGGAGGCATCGAGAATAACTTTTGTTATAAGCTTTTAGAACAAGAACTTAATACCTTTAACGTAAATAAGATAGATTCACTAAAGCTGAATAATAACGCACTAGAGGCAATGGCATTCGCTTGGCTTGCATTCGCTTATGACAAAAAAATCTATGGGAATATACCAGCAGTCACGGGGGCTAGTAAGTCAACAGTACTCGGTTGTGAGTTTTTCTCTTAATTCACTCTAGACCTGTACCACTTTATCTTTATAATGAAATGGTCCTGTTGAAAAATTAAGCTTTTCTGGAAGATTAATTGAACTAATCAATCTTTTAGCTATCCAAGCTAGATAGGCAATATTTCAACATCAAAAATTTAGCATCAAAACAACAATATAGCCGAGGAGGAGCAATGAAATTTAATGATATTCATATTGGTATGAAATGTGGTAGTAAAAAAGGCAGTGGTACAGTAACGTGGATTGACGGTTCAACGCGTACGATTTATATGGCAAATACCGAAGAGAACAATAGTTTTGAAGTAGACTTTGAAGAAATAATTGAAGATCCCCAAGCGCACAATAAAAATGATGCTTATTACTAGATACAACTCACCTAAAGTAATAAATCAATAAAAAACCTCTTTCATCAGAGGTTTTTTATTGCTCAAAAATTTATCCCCCTCTTTGCATAATCTCCTTCAATTCCTGATAATTATTCCCTCCAAAAAGTACATTTCATATCATCAAAAATATTTAATCTAATCCTGCTTTTTCTTAAATATTTGTCATTTAATTTATCGCCACCTTCGTTGACAGATAAAGGGCTCGCTGACAAAATATCTCAACAAGTCGCAAGCTATAAAATACCACCTAAGGACATCGTCTTAGAAATCACCGAGAATGCCATATCTGGTGAAATATCAACAGCTATTGAAACCTTAGCAAAGCTTAGATTAAAAGGCTTTAACCTGGCGATAGACGACTATGGAACAGGCTTCGCTAATGCGCAACAATTATCAAGAGTACCTGCGACAGAACTAAAATTAGATCGCATATTAGTTGATAATGTAGCAACGAACCCTCAACAAAAAGCGATTTTAAAAAGCACTGTTAACTTAAGTAAAGACTTACAGTTGATCACTGTAGCAGAGGGCGTAGAAGACTTTGAAGACTTTTTGTTGCTATATAAATTTGAGGTTGATTTAGTGCAAGGCTACTACTTTGCAAAATCTATGACTGCTGATAATTTGAATAGCTGGATAAAAAAAGAGTTAGCTGATATTAGGAAAAAGCTTCAACAAGATCTCAGTGAGAAAAAATCATATTAAGATCTTAATAAAATAACTTTATTTACTACCACCTACTCTCAAGTTCGGTAAATTGGTACGACTAATTGTTGATAAAACCAACGACACCATAAAGAAGAAAAATGTTGTAGCGCCCATAGTCGCACGGAATACTTCGTCATTATTAGCTGAAAAAGTAAGAACTCCTCCACAGAAAATAGCCGAAATAAAACAGATTATACCAACCACCTTTGCTAATTTTTGTAAGAAACCTCTTTTAGCTTGTGTTAAGCCTGTAGTAGCTTTTTCTGGGGTGCTCATTTTTGAGTCTTGGCGTTTTGACATAATAAAATCTACTCGTTTGTTTTAGTAAATAGCATTATACCGTAGCTAAAAAAAGGGACGTTGATAGAAATCAAAGCACCTCTCTAATTTTTATTGAGTACCATAAAGGAAAAGCCTTTGCTCATATCAATGACATTGCCTTTTGTTTAAAGCAGGTTTTAATTAATCGCTTTTTAACCACTCTAGGCAATACTATCGCTAGTTCGACAATTTACTCACTGTAAACGCTAAAAATTTCTTTACCTATATCTGCAATCGCTTTATTTCGTTGAGCAAATGAAGCGTCTGTTTGCGTTAAATAAATACTGATAATAATAGGAGCACGTTGTTCAGACCAAACAACAGCAGTAATACCTCTTGAACCAAAACCACCGGAGCCCGAGCGATCGGCAATTAACCAATTTTTTGGCAGTACCGAGCGTAATAAGCGTCCCGTGACTTTATTGTCTATCATCCATTGTTTTAACTGTCGCTTCGATGCTTGAGATAACACATCACCAAAGAATAATTGATGTAAACTTTTTACCATGGCATTAGGAGTTGTCGTATCTCTCACATCGCCATCAATCGCTTCATTTAAATCAGGTTCAATTCTGTCTAATCGAGTGACATTATCACCGATATCGCGCATAAATTCCGTTAACGATTTTGGCCCTTTAATACCAGTAAGTACTATATTAGTTGCGGTATTATCACTCATCAGCATTGCGGCAGAACATGCTTGTTTTAGGTTCATTTTTTCACCTATGTGCTTTTCAGTCACAGGTGACCAAGCAATAAGTGAGCTTTCCTTTATAACCACCGAAGTATCAAAAGATTGAATGCCCTTTTCAACATCAGCCAACAACTTTGCACACGCTAGGGCTTTAAACGTACTCATTAATGGAAATTTAACATCACCATTATAATTCCATAATTCATTAGCCCTGACATCAAAAACTGATACACCAACACGTGCACCAAGCTGTTGTTCTACCTGTTTAATTTTGACGGTGATAGCATGAGCATTTACCTTAGTAACACTAGATAAATTAATGAAGAGTGTTAACAGTAATATCTTGTACGACGCGGGGTAATGTTTAAACTTCATGACAATAATTATTTCCTTTTGTATTTTTTGCGGCTTAGCAACTTTAAGTTATTCTCTAAAACAAGATTTCAAGTTTCTGCTTAGGCTGTAACAGACTATTGATCGATAATTTATTCCAACGCACAATGTCTTGAACTTTCACATTATATTTCCGGCCAATGTCCCACAAATTATCACCACTTTTTACGGTGTGGACCCTATTTTTTTATTTAATTTGGCTAATTGCCAAGGGTGAGTATCACTTTTAGTTAACGGTACAGTCAGCACTTGCCCAATGAATATGATATCTGAACTCAGGTGATTAAGCGCTTTAACGAAAGTAACACTCGTTGCATACTCTGTTGCGATCTCGCTCAGGCTATCTCCTGATTTAACTTTATATCTATGCCATTGCAGCCAATCTTTTTTACTCGTTGAGGCAAGCTTTTCTTTAAATGCCTCAGCTTTGTCAGCAGGTACTAATAACTGATATTTGTTCTTTGGTGGGGTCGCCCATCTATTTAAGCCAGGATTAAGACGCAACAAGCTTTTTTTGTCGGTATTGCTCCATTGTGCCGCTACCATCAGATCAAGTTGGCTATCAAGGTCTACCAGTACTACCGCTGGTTTATTTTTAATTGGTGTAAAAGTGTAATTCAATTCAGCTGAATGTTTCAAAATATCAGCAATGGCTAAGAGTTTAGGAACGAAGTCATCAGTTTCAGAAGGCAAATTAAGTGACCAGAAATCAGTCGCTACATTGTTCCTTTTATTTTTCGCTATTTCTCGCCCCACGCGACCTTCTCCAGAATTGAAAGCCGCAATGGCATTAAGCCAATCTTGACCTAATGTACGATGAAAAAATTCAAAATAATCAAGTGCAGCTCTTGTAGACTCGACAATGTCTCTTCTACCGTCATACCACCAATTTTGATCTAATTTAAAACGTTTGGCTGCTACTGGCATAAACTGCCATAAGCCAGTCGCACTTTTATTTGAGACGCCGTAAGGTATGTAGGCACTTTCTACAATAGGCAATAATGCCAGTTCAACGGGCATATTACGCTTCTCAAGTTCTTGAACAATATAATATAAAAATGGTTCTGCGCGCTTAGATATAGTCACCATAAAATTAGGGTGACTTAAATAGTATTTTCGCCATTTAGCAACGGCCGAATTGTCAGGAACAGAAATGGTCAGTTGGCTGCGAATGCGCTGCCAAACATCCTCATGTTCAAAAGGCAGTTTGGCCACTTTTAAATTCGACAACTCGACTTCTAACACAGGATCTTTCAAGAGTGGCTTAGCTTTTTCGACTTGATGAGTAATTGGTTGGCTATTCGTGCTTTTTGGTATTTGCTGACAAGCGGCTAAACACAATAAAACAGTTAATGTGGTAATTTTTTTCATTTTTAATTCAATTCTTTCTTTGTTAAACGAAGCTATATAGCGATTTATGTTTGTTAATACCATACTTTTATTCATTTCTTCAAAACCCAATGTAAACCTTGAATGGCAGTAGTTGGAAAAGCGGTTTGATGATTGGCATGCGGTATAATAAATAATTTTGTTTTTAAATTTGGTTGTTGCCAAGCGAGCATTTTTTTATGAAACATTTTTGCGTCCGCTACCATTTCATATCTACTTTCATGCGATTTGCTTTCACGTTCGCCAATTGCAATAAAAACATTAGCGTAGATCTTTGCCATATTCTTAGCAATACCTTCCTCAAAACGAAATATAAATTTGTTATCAAACCAATACGACGGACTTCCCAGTATATAGTTTTTAAACAATTTTGGTTTAGTTAATAAAACGTAGCTACCAAAGAGTCCCCCCAATGAATTACCAACAAAAGTTCTATTAGTGGTATCAACGCGATAGTTTTTCGTTACATATTTAAAGACAACATTTTCAATAAAATCCATAAATTTGGGGGCATCTCCGGTTGGCCGATCCCAAGACTTACTCGCTGTTGGCGTGTAATCAAGTACACGACTATTATCGCGTTTTGACCCGTTAGCGTATGATATACCGACGATAATAGCTTCCTTCATAGTATTAGCGTTCATCGGATAACGTGTTGCTCCAGAGACTACTTGAAAGGCATACCATGCATCAGTCAAATAGATCACTGGATATTCTTTATCTTTATTTTTGCCATAAGATTTGGGCAACTTAATAAATAACGAATAAGCTAAGCCACGCTTTTCGTCTTTAACTTCAACCACTGAACTTCTCGGTACTTTAAACGGCTCAAGCGACTCCGAAGCATTGCTATTTTTAACAAAAACAACCGCACATAATAAGCTTACTGTTATCGTTACTTTTAATATTTTAAGCACAAAATCCCCTCCCCCTCGTTGAGTGTAGTTAATCGATATAGTGTATTTTGGATGCTTATTGAGTCAGACAGCCCCAAAGAACGCCATCTTCTCAACTATTTGTTTTCCAAGTTGAGATAAAGATTTGGATTTGTCCGCTTTCCTTTTTCTAACATTTCAAAATGCAAATGAGGCCCTGTTGTTCGGCCAGTGTCTCCCACTGTACCTAGTTTTTCTCCTGCAGAAATATACTGACCCGATTCAACGGTTAAGCTGTCAAGATGCGCATATAAACTTTGAACCTGGCCTTTATGTTCAATTAACACCACTTTGCCATAATTGCGATGTAAGGTTTTATTATCAGCAATCAAAATTTGTCCAGAAAAACTAGCAACAACATCAGTGCCTTTTGGTGAAGCAAAATCGATCCCCTTATGAGGCTCAGGCCCTCTAAAGTCGTTGATATCATCATAGCCTGAAGAAATGCGAGCATTTAATACCGGAAGCTTTCCGTTACCTTCGATTCCCCCTGTTATTTGAAGTGGGATAAGTGGCTTTGCTAACGCAACAAAAGCTAACGAACTTAATAACAAAAAGACTAAAGCTAGCCGATATCTATTGCCATGCCCTATGTTTGGTGTAGTTGACATTGCTGATAAAATTCTCTTTTCAAAATCTTGTTTGTCAAAACGTGGGCTAGAAAAATGAGTCGTCAATCCACTATCAATGCTATTTTTACTAGATTTAATACTCGCAATTAATGCTTGAGCATAACTCAACTTAGCATCAGGGAAAGAAGCGATAACTTTCCTATCACAGTTTAGTTCCATACTCTGTAGAAAACGCTTTTCGAAGTAACTAATGAATGGGTTAAACCAACATATGCACGAGCATAAACGAAAGATAATAACCGCCTTGGGATCTTGCCTTTTTACATGCATCAATTCATGTTCAATTAATAACAAGCGCTGCTTTGGCGACATGCTAAACACAGTTTTTGGTAACAGTAGGCTCACGTTGAAAAAGCCAAAAACCAGCGGGGAAATTGATTCTTTGGTGGTAAACACCGTGATGCTGTTTGCTCGAATAACTTCTTTTTGTTGTTGATTAAAATATTTAAAATCAGTAATAGGCGTTGATTTCTTGATAAATTGGTTAACTCTCAATAATGCACAACAAAACTTAAGCACCGACCAGAAACAGCCTACAATTATTCCCCCTAGTATTAACAACAGCAAGATCTGCAACTCTTTTTGTCCTTCTACCTGACTTATAATAGAATTTGAATGGGTCAATAAATTATCTTGTGACCCTTCAAACGCTTTTAACAAATCATCAGGAATTATCGCTTTTACTTGATAAAAAGAATTTGGAAATAACGGAGCTAAGGCGACTAAAAGCCAAGCCTGCCAAAATCGTGACCAGTTAACAAAATGTGGCAACGTTTTTTCAAGAAAAATGGCTAAACCATACAAAAGGCTGCTCCAGCAAATGAAAAGTAATACCTGCAATAAAATGGCACTGGGGGTATATTGAAAGTCCATGTGATTACTCTTCTTCTTGTTTTTGTTGAAGGTCTTCCAATAGCTTTTCAAGATCAGCTATTTCACTATCATCAATTAAACGGCTGTCTGCAAACATTGCTACCGGTAGCGGACCATCTAATTCAAAGATTCTTTTTGCAAAGTCTTGAGCAAATGCAGCAAGCGTTTTAACTTTATCGACATTGGGGTAATAAATTTTTTTGTTACCGACAACCCCCATCGTTACGAAGCCCTTTTCTCCCATTCTTTCGAGAGTTTTACGAGTTGACGAGTAACTCCATGCAAGTATTTTCTCAATTTCATCATGGAGATCACGTGCGGTACGTGGCTGCGTTTGCCATAACAACTTTAAAATTTCTAACTCTGGTGCGGTAGGTTGCATTTTAAGCTCTAATTTATGAAAGATACACGCATAGTGCGACACTTGTCACAACAAAGCAAGAAAAAAGTGCGACAATCGTCACAGAACGATTAATTATCGCATAGTAAGAAGTGATTAATTCAGCTATTTTGATGTGTACGTATGCTTGTATCATTTGGTTTATAGCGGGTGACTATATGTAGAAATGATTCTTCCGCTTAATAAAAAGCCCCGCATATAGCGAGGCTTTTCAGTATTTAGTTCAAAGTGTCTTTAGAAAAAGACAATCCATTAAAAAGGAATGTCATCATCAAAATCAATTGTTGGCTCTTGAGGGTTAACCTTAGGAGCCGATTGTTTTTGCTGCTGTCCTTGGTTCGAAAAACCACCTTGTTGCTGTGGTGCTTGCTGAGAATAGCCACCTTGCTGTTGTGGTGCTTGCTGCTGGTTTTGTCCAGAAAATCCACCCTGTTGTTGAGCAGGTTTATAAGCTTGTTGTTGATTTTGCTGTGGTGCTTGCTGAGAATAACCACCTTGTTGTTGAGGTGCAGCCTGTTGTGAAGCTTGTCCAGAAAATCCGCCTTGTTGCTGTGAACTTTGACCAGAGAAACCACCTGATTGTCCGCCAGTGTTCGCGCCACCACGTGAATCTAACATTTGCATAGTGCCATTAAAGCCCTGTACAACAATTTCAGTTGTATATTGATCTTGGCCTTGTTGGTTTGTCCATTTACGTGTTTGCAATGCACCTTCAATATAAACTTTCGAACCTTTCTTAAGGTATTCGCCAGCAATTTCAGCTAATTTTCCAAACATTACAACACGATGCCATTCTGTTTTTTCTTTCTGCTCGCCAGTTTGCTTATCTTTCCAGGTTTCAGAAGTTGCAATAGTAAGGTTAGCAACTCCACCGCCGTTAGGCATAAAACGTACTTCTGGGTCTTTACCTAAATTACCTAAAATGATTACTTTGTTAACACCGGCCATGAAAAAATCCTATCTTATTATGCGTAAATTTTTTATTTACTGATTTTATGTTATCGACAAATAGTAATATATTTATCGATGCAATTTTAAAAAGTGGCAATGATTCTATCACTGTGAGTAAAAAATTTCTTCGAGTTTCAGTGCATTTTTAAATTTTTTTTTGATTACGCTAGCGATAAATTATTCTGCCGTAAAAAGGTGTGTTTTCATTTGCGCTCTTATCTTCTCGGGTATCTTTAAAGACGATTGATTTTCAAAACAAAAGTGAACCATCACTGCAGTGCCCGACGCACATTTAGAATTTTTTTGCCACGCTTCTTGGTAAACCGTAAATGATGAACCGCCAATACGACCTATGTAGCTACGTATTTCAATTTCTTCGCCATAATAGAGCTGTGCATGAAATTCAACATCGATTTTGGCCAAAATCAACTGCCAGTTATTGGTATCTAACTCAGGCATGAAAAAGCGAAAAACTGGGTCCCTTGCACCTTCAAACCACACAGGTAACAAAGTGTTATTTATATGACCTAGTGCATCAGTATCACTAAATCTAGGCATTAATTGTTCTTTGAACATATAAATATATACCGATAATTTTAAGTATTGTTATTTTATACCAATTTGATTAATTAAGTGATCTACATTTTCATGCGGGTGAAGTGCACTAACGAAGTTTATAGAATATAACGTATTGCTATGGTATTTTTATAACTAAGAATTATTGATACTTATCAAAATTATGACTGACTTTATTGAAATATACCCAAATGCCCTTTCTGAAGATTTTTGCAAAAAATTCATCCAAGATTTTGAACAAAGCCCTCATAAAAATGAAGGTCGTACCGGAGGAGGCATTGATGTCACTAAAAAGATTAGCCAAGATATTTATTTAAATGACCACGCTGAATTCCAGCCAGCATTACAAACTATTTTGCAAACGTGTAGCACTCACATTACCGAGTATGTAAACAAATACTATTTTAGTTTAATCAGCGGTATCTCGTTAACCATGCAACACCCTGTTACTAAACAACCCGTGCAACTTACCGCCGAAAATTTCGACGAAATAGGCAAGCCTAATTTACTTAACTTGATTCAATATTTATTTAGGCTCGCGCCTATAAATGCGCAAAAGTATTTACAAGGCAAAGGTAATTATAATTACTGGCATTCTGAAATATTTCCGCAAACAGGCGCAAACGATGCCTTGCATAGAAATTTACTGTTTCTTATATATTTAAATGATGTAGAAGAAGGAGGTGAAACTGATTTTTTCTATCAAGAGAAAAGTATAAAACCAAAAGCAGGCACTATGGTTATCGCTCCTTGTGGTTTTACTCATACTCACAGAGGCAATGTGCCAGTATCATCTGATAAGTATGTTTTAACCTCATGGATGCTATTCAACTCAGCAGATAAGATTTACACTCCACAACCTTAGAGAGTGAACTTCCCTCCACTTAAAGTTTCAGGTTTCATTACCTTTAAGTGGAGTGGAGACAGTCAATTTATACTTATAAGAATCGTTTTAGTAGACGATCGATTTGCGCCATCCTTAACTTTTTCAATAACTTTTTAGGCTTTTCTGGATATTGATCTTGCGACTCAAGCTGTAAATGGCTTGTGATCAATTGAGTATGTTGATTAATTTCAGTTAATTCTTGAGTTAACGTTGGCAGTAGCTTTTGCTTAGCGTCATCAATTAGTAGGCCATTTTCTAAATCTAAGCCCCAAGCTCTTGGGTTCAGGTTATTGCCTGTTAATATATGCCATCGTTCATCAGCAACAATACCCTTTAAATGAAAACTGTTACTTTCATGTTGCCATAAGCGCACTTTTAACAGCTCGTTATCAATATATTTTTGCTGTCTTTTCAAGAATGTTTTTAAAAGCGTTTCGTAAATATAAGGAATAATACCTATCATAGAAAACTTATCTTCATCAGCAATAAAGAAGTCATTGGCTTTTTTGTCACCAATTATGATGGTCACTTCCACGCCACGCCTTAAAGCTGAGCGTAAATCTCGCATTACCGGTTTGGGCAAATTAAAATAAGGGGTAAAAAGTACTAAGTTTTGTTTTGCAAGGCGAATAGTTTCGCGGATCGTTTGGTTAAGCTGATTTTTTCTACGCCCAAAACCAATTAACGGTACCGCCGACATTGTGTCGTTCGAAAATTGTGGTTGTTCTGTAATATAGTTAAAACGCGCTGTTTTTAAGGTACTTTTGAGTTTGGCTATTTTTTGCTTTACTTGTACTTTGTTAGGTAAATTTAATACATTTAACTGTGGCGCAAATTCACTTTTAACAAACGTTTGTTGAAGAAATTGACAAAAACTATCACATAACTTTGGGGATTCGATTTGGTAATAACGGTCTAATCGATACTTTTCATGTTGATGTAAATAAATATCATTAATACTCGCGCCGGTATATAACAAAGTATCGTCAAAAACCATGCCTTTGAAGTGCCAAACCCCCATCAGTTCTTTGCGTTTAACAGGAACACCGTAAATAGCAATGCTTTCACTGTATTGTGCCGCTAATTCAAGATAGAAGTCTCGATTACCATGCCCGGATTTATCACCGATTAAACCACGCTGGGCGCGATGAAAATCAACGAATACTTTAACATCTAATTGCGGATTATTTTGTTTGGCTTGATGCAAGGCATGTAAAATTTGTTGACCTGCATCATCCGCTTGTAAATACAACGCGGTAATATAAATGCGTGACTGAGCATTTTCGATTAATCGAATTAACGCACTGGCATATTGTTTTGCGCCAGATAGCACACTAATATCTTCAGCTAAAAGAGGAATACCCGCTAACACTTTATTCATTCAGGAATGTCTACTTAATTTATGAGCACGTTGGTTTAACGGGCAATAATACCTTATTTGCTTGAACAGTCACTTTATTTCGATAAGTGATCAAGTTTAAATTGTGACAATTGCTGAGAAAGGTGATCAGCCAAGGCCAATAAATTCTCACCAGCACTGGCCGCATCTTTAGCAGACTGCATGACTTTGTCTGCACCTTGAGCAATACTTTCTGTATTTTGTGCCATTTCCTTAACCATAGCTCCTTGCTGATTAACGGCAGTAGATATTTGTAAAGTGGCACCTACAATTTCGTCAACATTATGGGTAACTTCCTTAAAAGTGCTCTTCACAAGGCTTGTTTTCTCAACGCCCTGCTCTGCCATCGCAACACCTTGATGCATAGCTTCGACAGATTTACTGGTACCTGTTTGCAATAAGGCAATAATGCGTTGAATTTCGGCTGTTGAATCTTGAGTACGACTTGCTAGCGTTCTCACTTCATCGGCCACGACAGCAAAGCCGCGTCCTTGTTCTCCTGCACGAGCAGCTTCAATGGCAGCATTAAGTGCAAGTAAGTTAGTTTGATCAGCTATTTCCTTAATTACATTAACAAACTGGCCAATATCATTACTATATCCCGCTAGTTCGTCAATAATACCAGCAGAAGTATTTACCTCTTGTGAAATACTTTGAATAGCTTTTGCAGTATCACTGATAATGCTTCGACCATGATTAGCATGTTCACTGGTTTGTTCGGTTAATTGTTGTGTTGCGGTAGTACTGTCACAAATCACCTGAACTGAACCATTGACTTCATTAATTGATTGAACAACGCTATGTGTATTGTTTTGTTGTTGCGCAATACTCTGCTCCATATGGTCGGTAAGTTGATGAATGTTATTTGCCGAGTCACGTAACGTATTGATGTCGTCACTAAACAATGTAAGTAATTGATGTATTTTTTGCTGCATTTGACAAAAGCTTTTTGCGATATCGCCAAGCTCATCAGAAGAATCAACCATTAATGTTTCTGAGAAATTACCATCCCCTAAATATTCAGCTGCTTTATTAATGGCGTTAACATTTTGAATTAGTGAATAATAAATACCCATTAACAAATAACTAATAATCAGAATAACAACTACTAGTACTATCGCCAGCACCCATAGAGTTCGTTCACTTTTATCCGTTAAGGTATGAAGTCTAGCTAATAACAAACTATCACTCGTTTTTAATAAGCTTTCTGCCAACTGGTAAACACTATTCGCTAATTGTGTTGCTTGAATTTGGCTTAATGAAATGTCATCTGGGTCTATCATTTGCTGATGTAAAGCTTGCTGATACGCATCAAGTTTCTGATTGAATACCGTGTATTTAGGCAGGTACGAAGACAACTCATCATCTGCAACCCGTTTAAGTTGTAAAGTAGTTTTATCAAGTTGTACTTGTAGCTCATCAAGACGTTTATCAAGTGCGACAACTGAGGTGTAATTTTCGGCATCAAAGCCATTGGCAATAATTTGCGCACTGATCGCTTCCATTCGCTTTAGATATTCGAGTAAAGCAGGAATTCTTTGGCTGCTTGCCTCTGCCAAATAAAAGGCGATGGCATCGCTTTCTCTAGTCAAACCACTTAATGCAGCAAGACGTTCTCGTATTGATAAACTTTGCTCATAAACGTCTTGATAACGTTCTGACTGTACATCATCTTCATTATCTAACAGGCCTTGCCAGGCTTTTAATAATGCTGAAGGTGAAATATTAGCGGGTAAGTTTAGTTGTGATATTTTACTCTTAATGGCGCTACGTTGAGTTTTTTCAAGCCGGCTAGAAGCAATAGTTTGCTCGAGCGTTGTTGCACGCTGTATTTGTGTCAGTCCGAGCAACTCATTTTGATGTTGAGTTATTAAGCTACTTTGCTCTTGAACTATCCACCAAGAGCCGATAAAAACAGGAAGGAAAAACATACAGGCTAAAAGCATAAACTTCGCTTTAAAACGCAAAGCATTAGAAAGTGATATTGCAGGTTTAAGAAGTGCAGGCATAATTACTCTTATTTATATGGTCAACTGTGATGCTATAAATTTTAGCATAACAGTTGACCATGAAGAGAGTTACTTTCTTTCAAGAATATTTATATAAACATCAGACACTCAAATTAAATATTAAATAATGGCAGCTAATTCAGCGGCTTGACGAATAGCTCTCTTTGCATCTAATTCGGCGGCAACTTTTGCACCGCCAATTAAATGTAAACCTTGTTCTGCTCTTTTACTTATTTCAAGTTCTTGGTACAAACTACGTTGGGACTCTTGTCCGGCACAAACAATCACGTGGTCAACATCAAGCACTTGCTCTTTACCATCTATTTCAATCGTTAAGCCAGTATCATCGATTCTTTTGTAAGTCACCCCAGCTAACATTTTCACACCATTTTTGTTTAATGTTGCTCGGTGGATCCACCCGGTAGTTTTTCCTAAGCCCGCGCCAACTTTAGTGGTTTTTCGTTGTAACAAATGAATATTACGTGTTGTTTTTTCACCTTGGTCAACAGTTGACTTATCTAATAAAGCACCGTTATTTTGATAGCTTTGATCAACCCCCCAACTTTTAAGCCATTGCTCTTTGTTATTCACTAGCGGTGTTTTTTCATGCTCTTCTGCTAAGAATACTGCAACGTCGAAACCTATACCGCCAGCACCGATAATGGCAACATTATTGCCGATTGGCTGTTTGTCGCGTAGCACATCTAAGTAGCTTTTCACCTTTACATGATCAATGCCTTCTATATCGAGTTTTCTCGGCAAAATGCCGGTAGCGATGACTATTTCATCAAAGCCCTCTTTGCTTAAATCAGCTGATGTAGCGTTGGTTGACAAGTGTAATTTAATGTCTAGTAGTTCAATTTGTTTATTAAAATATCTAATCGTTTCATAAAACTCTTCTTTACCTGGCACTTGTTTAGCAAAATTAAATTGTCCGCCAATCTCACTCGCCCGGTCGAAAATTTCAATTTTGTGTCCACGTTGTGCAGCATACACACTAAAAGCTAATCCAGCTGGCCCAGCCCCAACAACGGCAACACGTTTACTGCGTGTTGCTTTTGCAAACGTTAACTCTGTTTCATAACAAGCCGTTGGGTTAACCAAGCAACTTGCTCGTTTTTGTTGAAAAACATGATCTAAACAAGCTTGATTACAACCAATACAGGTATTAATCTCATCACTTTTATTGTCTATAGACTTCTGCACAAAATCCGCATCCGCTAAAAATGGGCGGGCCATTGAAACCACATCAGCATGACCTTTTGATAAAACCTCTTCTGCAACTTCAGGTGTATTTATTCTGTTTGTGGTCACCAATGGAATTGAAACTTCTTGCTTCATTTTCTCGGTGATCCAAGTAAATGCAGCGCGTGGAACCGAAGTCGAAATTGTTGGTACTCGTGCTTCATGCCAACCAATGCCTGTATTTATTAACGTTGCGCCTGCCGCTTCCACAGCTTTCGCCATAGTAACGACATCTTTCCAACTGTTACCACCTTCAACAAGGTCAATCATCGAAAGCCGGAAAATAATGATAAATTTTTTCCCCACTTTTTCGCGTACCGCTTTAATAATATCAATAGCGAGGCGCATACGGTTTTCAACGCAACCACCCCATTCATCGGTTCTTTTGTTCACGCGGACACATGAAAACTGATTTATTAGATATCCTTCAGAGCCCATAATTTCGATACCGTCATAACCCGCTCTTTGGGCTAAAGATGCTGAATGAGCGAAATCTTTAATAGTGCCTTTGATTTGGCGAACTGACATGGCAGATGGGGTAAATGGGTTAATAGGTGACTTTACTTTGCTCGGTGCAAAGCTAAATGGATGATAAGAGTAGCGGCCCGCATGTAGTAGTTGCAAACAAATTTTAGTTGGATATTGATGAACCGCTTCGGTAATTTTCTTATGTTTGCTCACTTGCCAAAATTTACTTAATTCACAACCAAACGGTGCTAATCGTCCCCGTGCATTTGGGCTAATACCGCCAGTAACAATTAAACCAACACCGCCTTTGGCACGTGCTTGATAAAAAGCAGCTAACTTATCGAAACCACCTTTTTCTTCTTCTAGGCCAGTGTGCATTGAGCCCATTAGTGTGCGATTTGCTAAGGTTGTAAACCCTAAATCTAAAGGGGTTAATAAATGAGGAAAGGCGCTATCAATTGCTTTAATTGTCATAGTAGTTCACTTAATCGGTATTATTTAAATGGTCAAACCAGTTATCTTAACTATAAAGTAGTCTTTTCTTGTCAAAAACTCAAGCACTAATTTGACACCTGTCAGATTAAAAATGTATTTACTAAATATTTCAAGCAAGTATCCTAAGCCCTATGAATAAGAAGCAAATAATTAGCGATATTCTTGCACATTTAGAACAAGAATTAGCGGCGATAAAAATCGCCGCCAATAATGCACACCTTGCAGCGACTGATGACCAGTCGGTTGCGGAAACGCAGTACGACACCCTTGCTATTGAAGCGAGTTATTTAGCTGAAGGACAATCAAGGCGAGTAACCGATATTCAGCAAGCCAAACAAGCGATTGAACAATTAGTTATACGAGATTTTCATGAAAACAGCCCAATAGCACTCAGTGCCTTGGTGCAACTTGCACAAGACATTGATGAGAAACAATGGCTTTTTATCGCGCCAGCGGCAGGTGGTTTTCGGGGTGTTTTAAATGAGCAAACTTATACGGTGGTCACGCCAAGTTCGCCAATGGCAAGAGCGTTAATCGGTAAATATATTGATGACGAGGTCGAGTTGATGATTGCCGGTAAAAAGCGGCATAATGAGATTGTCAGCGTTTCTTAACGTACTTTTATTAACGGCCTTCTATTAAAGACAACCCTATGAAATACGAATTTGTTACTGACTACACCTAAGTAGTTGTACATATGCAACTATGCTTAGGGTGCCGGTTGGCAATATATGAATTTTGAAAGCTCGTTAAAACTAAGGATTCAGCGCCGCTTTGATGTCAGCTAAGTTTACGATTTTATCATTAACTTTTAAGTAAACTACAGACTCTTCTTGAACCAATGTCGCTTCAATAACACCAGGTAAGTTGATTAACTGTTCTGCCACTTCATTGGCTTTTTCTTCACAGTCGATACTCGTTGAAAATGTATAGCTTTTTGATTTTTTAAGCGGCTTCATACTTATTGCGCCAAAGAACCAAAGCAATGTCATCAAAGACATGACTAAAAATATTGCCTGCTCGCCAAATTGACTGGCGATAGCACCACCGAGAATACCTCCCATAAATGCGCCTAAAAATTGGCTACTGGAATAAATCCCCATTACGCTACCTTTCACGCCAGCAGGAGCTATACGCGATAGAATAGATGGCATAGTTGCTTCTAAATAATTAAATGCCGTAAAGAACATCACAACCAATAAAACTAATGTCCAAAATCCTAATGGTAAATACCATAACAACAATAACGAGGCCGCCAGTAATAAAATGGCTGCCGAGAACATCTGCTTTTCTTTTTGTTTTTTAATCGCCATGATCATAAATGGCACCATTAAAAAGAATGAACCTAATAAGGCAGGCAAATATAATTGCCAATGCTGCTCTAATGCTAAGCCGCTTGCAACAAACTGTTTAGGTAGCGTAATAAAACAAGCCGTTAACGCCATGTGCAAAATAAATACTCCCCAATTCAAACGTGACAATTGCGGATGACGAATGAGCTTACTCAGTTGCTCAGGCAAGGCGACACTGTCACCTTTTGGTGCTCTGTTCACAGAATTTGGCACCATAAATTGGATCATCACCATCGCGAAAACAGTCAAAATTGCCGTAAACCAGAATAAACCACTTAGACCAAACGCTTGAGCGACAATGGGACCAAACACCATAGCTAACGTAAACGACAAGCCAATAAACATTCCTATAGTGGCCATGACCTTCGGACGTTGTTCTTCTCGGCTTAAGTCAGCAGCTAACGCTAATACCGCACTGGCAATGGCGCCTGTGCCTTGCAGCGCGCGACCAAACACAACTCCGTAAATAGTATCTGACATCGCAGCAACTACACTACCGAAGAAGAAAATAACTAAGCCGAATAAAATAATAGGTTTTCTGCCATATTTATCAGACAAAATACCCATAGGAATTTGCAGCATGGCTTGCGTTAAACCATACGCCCCAATCGCTAAGCCTATCCAAATAGGGCTAAAGCCAATGAGTTTCTCGCCGTAAATAGCGAAAATTGGCAAAATCATAAAAAGCCCAAGCATACGTAAGCCAAAAACGGCGGCTAAGGAAAATGCGGCTTTCTTCTCAATACTGTTTAAACCTGTGGTACTCATGTAGTTCTCTAAACGTGTCATAAAAAAGCAAAAATCGGCGCTATAGTATCACGACAAACACCTGAACAAAAACACAGATTAATACTGATTATTGCAGAGTAATTATGCAATAATGCTCGGTTCAAACTTTACGCTGAATTCTTATGCCAGCCCATTGGGTTTGTTCCCTTTCCAAAATTGAATAGAGTTGATATTTATGAAGAATATAGAAGTACGTGGCGCTAGAACGCATAACCTGAAAAATATCAGCTTAGATATTCCCAGAGACAAATTAGTGGTTATCACCGGACTTTCTGGTTCTGGTAAATCTTCACTCGCTTTTGATACTTTATATGCTGAAGGGCAACGACGTTACGTTGAGTCACTTTCTGCTTACGCCCGTCAATTCTTATCGCTTATGGAAAAACCTGATGTCGACCATATAGAAGGGTTATCGCCAGCTATTTCTATTGAACAAAAATCAACGTCCCATAATCCTCGCTCTACAGTGGGTACTATCACCGAAATTTACGACTATCTTCGACTTCTTTATGCACGTGTTGGTGAACCTCGTTGTCCGACGCATCACCAGCCTTTAGCAGCACAAACAAACTCACAAATGGTGGATAAAGTTTTAGCCCTTGAAGAAGGCACGAAAGTCATGCTACTTGCCCCAGTATTACAAGAACGGAAAGGTGAGCATGTAAAATTACTCGATAACCTTGCCGCACAAGGGTATATTCGGGCTAGGATCGACGGAGAAGTTTGTGACTTATCGGATCCTCCTACGTTAGAGCTTCATAAAAAACATACGATAGAAGTGATTGTAGACCGTTTAAAAGTACGTGACGACATTCAACTGCGTTTATCTGAGTCATTTGAAACCGCATTAAGTTTAACGGCTGGCACCGCTAAAGTTGCCTTTATGGACGAACCAGATCGTGAAGAATTAGTATTTTCAGCAAATTTTGCTTGTTCACACTGTGGTTACAGCATGCAAGAACTTGAACCACGTTTGTTTTCATTTAATAATCCAGCAGGCGCTTGTAAAACGTGTGATGGCTTGGGTAACCAACAATTTTTTGATGCTGCAAGAGTCATAACCAACCCAGAGTTAAGTTTGTCTGGCGGAGCAATTCGTGGCTGGGACAAACGTAATTTTTATTATTTTCAAATGCTGCAAGCTTTGTCAGATCATTACGAATTCTCTCTTGAAGAATCTTTTAATACCCTCTCGAAAAGTCATCAAGCATTGATTTTACGCGGTAGTGGCAAACAAGAAATTGAATTCAAATATATGAATGACCGAGGGGACGTGGTTATTCGTAAGCACCCTTTTGAAGGCATCATCAATAATATGGAGCGTCGCTTTCGAGAAACTGAGTCGAATGCGGTTCGAGACGAATTATCAAAATATTTGAACAGCCAACACTGCCCTGACTGTAATGGCAGTCGTTTACGCTTAGAAGCGCGACATGTTTTTATTGCCGATACGCCCTTGACCAAAATTGCTGAGTTGTCTATTTCTGATGCGTTAGCTTTTTTTGAAACCTTAAATTTATCGGGCCAAAAAGCACAAATAGCAGAAAAGATTCTTAAAGAAGTCTGTGAACGATTAGGTTTCTTGGTTAACGTTGGCTTGAATTACCTTAATTTGTCGCGTGCCTCGGGAACGTTATCTGGCGGTGAAGCTCAACGTATTCGTTTAGCCAGCCAAATTGGTGCTGGTTTAGTGGGTGTAATGTACGTTTTAGATGAACCATCCATTGGATTGCATCAGCGTGATAACGAACGCTTATTAAAAACCCTGATCCACTTACGTGACTTAGGCAACACCGTGATTGTGGTTGAACACGACGAAGACGCGATTCGCGCCGCCGACTATGTGATCGATATTGGGCCAGGTGCTGGTGTACATGGCGGTGAAATAATTGCTCAGGGTGACGTGAATGATATTCTGGCCTGTGAAAACTCACTAACGGGTAAATACCTTTCAGGTCGAGAATGCATTGAAATACCGAAAAAGCGTGTTTCCTTTGATAAAAAGAATGTTGTTAAACTTAAAGGGGCAACAGGTAATAACTTAAAAAATGTCGATTTAACCATTCCTAATGGTTTGATGACATGTATAACTGGCGTGTCTGGTTCAGGAAAATCAACACTCATTAATGATACCTTATTTAAACTCGCCCACATTGCCTTAAACGGTGCAACCACCCAAGAACCTGCACCACATAAAGAGATTATCGGCCTAGATTCACTTGATAAAGTTATCGATATTGACCAAAGTCCGATTGGTAGAACACCGCGTTCAAACCCAGCAACTTATACAGGAATTTTCACCGCTATTCGTGAAATATTTGCGGCAACGCAAGAAGCCCGTTCTCGCGGCTATAAGCCTGGGCGCTTTAGTTTTAATGTTAAAGGTGGTCGCTGTGAAGCGTGTCAAGGTGACGGTTTAATCAAAGTAGAAATGCATTTTTTACCTGACGTTTACGTGCCATGTGATGCATGTAAATCTAAACGTTATAACCGTGAAACTTTAGAAGTCAAATACAAAGGCAAGAGCATCCATGAAGTACTTGATATGACCATTGAAGATGCTTTAGCGTTTTTTGCGCCTATACCTGCCGTGAAACGTAAATTACAAACGTTAATGGACGTTGGTTTAAGTTATATCAAGCTTGGCCAGTCAGCCACCACACTTTCTGGTGGTGAAGCACAACGGGTGAAATTATCAAAAGAATTATCAAAACGTGATACCGGTAAAACACTTTATATTTTAGACGAACCAACAACTGGTTTGCATTTCCACGATATAAAGCAATTATTACAGGTTATTCACCGTTTACGCGATCACGGCAATACCGTTGTCGTGATTGAGCATAACTTGGATGTAATAAAAACGGCAGATTGGATTATTGATTTGGGACCTGAAGGCGGCTCTGGTGGTGGTGAAATATTAGTATCAGGCACTCCAGAGGACGTTGCTAAACATAAAACATCACACACCGCTCATTTCTTAAAGCCATTACTGGTAAAGGCCTAGCTATACAGTAGACATAAATATTAACAAACAAAAAGGCGCGAATAGTAAATTGATTTGGTATACGCGCCTTTTGTCGTTAATATAGAATTACTTACAATAAAAACTGCAGATAGCCTTAAATGACAAACTTTCAATATCCATCTTCATGGCAAAACCCATTCATTTATCTACTCGCATTTTGTAGTGGCTTTTGTATTATGGGCATAGAGCTTTTAGGTGGCAGAATTCTCGCACCTTTTTTCGGCAGCAGTGTTCATATCTGGGGCAGTATCATTACCGTATTTATGCTGAGTTTATCGTTCGGTTATCTTGCTGGCGGTAAGTTATCAACACAAAACGCATCATTGAAAAAATACGGTTTTATCTTTGTATTAGCTGGTGTAACAATTTTACCTGTCGCTTTGTGGTCAACTCCGATAATGGAAATTATATTCCAGAATGTTGAAGACTCCCGTTATGGCTCTTTACTTGCCTGTAGTGCATTATTTTTTATTCCAACCATTATCTTAGGTATGATTTCCCCTTACTCTGTTCGCTTGTTAGTTACAGATAAAGATAGCAGTGGACAAACTGCGGGCAAACTTTACTTTGTTTCAACACTCGGTAGTGCGTTAGGTACGATTATTACCTCGTTTTACTTCGTCTTACTTTTTGAAGTGAACGATATTATTGTCACTTTTAGTTCAATATTAGCAATGCTTGGCATTATCGCGATTTTATTAAACAAATCACTAAAAACAATTAACGTCGATGCAGTAGGAGTGGCGCATGAATAAGTTAACTTTTTCAATGTTCACCTTTTTCATCATGAATTTTTTTTTATCACAGAGTATTTCTGCTGAAGTTATTCATCAAGAACGTTCGTTATATCGCAATATTTTAGTTGAAGATAAAGGAGACTTACGCTGTTTAAGGTTTAACGTAAAATCCAGTAAAACTAATCAAAGCTGTTTATATAAAAGCGAGCCAGATCACTTAGTTTTCAATTACACAAAACTGCTATTTTCAGGGTTATTGTTAATTGAAGAACCTAAAAATATTCTTATTATTGGTTTGGGTGGCGGTACTATGTCAAATACACTACACCAGCTTTATCCGCAAAGTAAAATTACCAATGTTGAAATAGATCCAGCGGTTATAAAAGTTGCTCGTCAATATTTTGGTTTTTTTGAGAATGAGACTGTCTCTTCAGTGGTACAAGACGGTAGAATTTTTATCAAACGAGCACTGATAAAAAAACAGCAATACGATTGGATAATTCTTGATGCGTTTAACGGTGATTACATTCCAGAACATTTATTAACACAAGAATTTTTACAAGAAACTAAAAGCTTGCTCAGCCCTAACGGAATATTAAGTGCAAATACTTTTTCAGTTAGCGACTTATATGCACATGAGTCTGCAACTTATAAAAAAGTGTACGGTGACTTTTATAATGTACGTAACTATAAAAATAGTAATCGCATTATTCTTGCGGCTAAAGGCGAGCTAGCTAATTTTAATATAATAAATAAACGTGCAGAAGAGTTACATCAACGTTTAGCTCCTTTCGGGGTAAACTTACGACAAATAAGCCAACAAATGACTTCAACAAGCATAGTTCAAGACTGGCCCGAAAATACTAAATTACTGACTGACCAGTTTTCTCCTGCAAATTTATTGAATAACGAATAAGAAAAATCATTCAGAAGTTACCTAGAAGGCTTGTGCTTACCTTTCCTTTTTGAGCCATCAATTACTTTAAATAACTGACGGCTTGATCAGTTACACATCTGGAAAAACTTTTTTGTCGCTCTTCTCGACTTAATAATGAAATGCTAGCCGTTACTGCTGCCATTTTTTCCTGTTGTTGTTGTTTTGGCAAACTCGATAGTTGTTCAGAAAAACACCCCTGTAAACCGTAGTTTAATGCGACATCTGACTTCATACTTGCTCCAGCTAAGCAAGATGTTAATTTTTCAGCCAGTTCATTTCGACTCATATCTTCAATAAGCGCTTTTATTTGATAATTGGCTTTGCCGCTATTAGCCGCTTTGTTGCAAGCAAAAAACATATCTGCAACCGCAACTATCGGTTTTAAACGTTCATGTTGGGCGCTAAAACGTTGCTTAAGCCACTTGTCATGCTCTAGCTGCTCTGCCGTTTTATGCTCAGATGCAAACGTAACATGGGTGAATAAAATACAAAAAAGCAGAATAGAATTGAAAGGTAAAAATATTTTCATGTGATTACTTCTTACTATGACTATATATTCCATGCAATGTACCTCAATTATAAAAAAAAATACAACTCTCGATTAAGCAGCAAGCAATACTTCACCGTTTTAATTATCCATGCTTTAATAGAGAAAATTCGTTTAAGAAAAAGATTATGATCACACGTAAATTTATTCCAATGTTTATCACCTTGCTTATCAGTCTATTTTTCAATCCATTAAGTGTTGCCGAGCAGAACAATCAAGAAAATGTACTGAGAAACTTCGAAGAACTCATTGCAAGTCACGAAGGTAAAATAGTTTATCTAGATTTTTGGGCTTCTTGGTGTGGGCCTTGTCGAAAGTCATTTCCTTGGATGAATGACATGCAGAAAAAATATCAACAACAAGGACTTGTTATTATAAGCGTGAATGTTGATAACGATAGAGCATTAGCGAATGAATTTCTGGCCAAAGTACCTGCGCAATTTAACGTTTTTTATGATCCGAAAGGAAAAGTTGCTCGAAAATTTAAACTTAAGGGGATGCCTAGTAGTTATATATTTGATCGTACAGGAAAGTTAGTGAGTACACACGTAGGTTTTTCAGCAAGTAAAAAAATGCAATATGAACAAGAGATAGTCACTTTACTTAATATCAGCCCTTAATAAATATGAACTCAAAAAAGGGTTAACGCTTACTCTTTGCATACCTTAGCCAAATATAAATACCGCTAATAGAAAGCAAAATAAGTATTAATGCGACAATATCCATAAAAAACACACCTATTTGTCCAAATAATCGACCGGAGTGAGCATCAAGGATGACTCGCTCCCAAGTTAAGAACTGAGACTGAAATAGCCCTTGAGCAATGCTTAGCTCTTCTTTCGTTGCTGGAGTGTGTTTAACCCAAGACGGTTCAGTTAAGGTGTTAATTTTTTGCCAATCAAAAAAGTCGCTACTCCCCTGATAATAACCGTTCGGCGTATTTATAATTATATGCTCACCTGTAACGCTAAATGCCGAGATAGGTACGGGTAAATCACTAGAGCTATCAATTTTATCAACGAGATCACCATCGCCAGTAAAAACAACTATCTGTTTTGTAGTGGCCAACAAATGATAAGATTGAAACTTGCTAATACTGATAATCGGCTCATCACTTTCGAAAACGAGTTTATCGTCTAACCAAACAAACTGCTCAGTCACCAACCATTTTTTTTGTTGAAAAAAACGAATATCACTGGGTGGTTTAATTCCATAATGGTTTAGCAGTAATGGGCTGGTGATAGATTGATGAGCTAATGAAAATAACGTGGTGTGGTTTAAAGCAATTCCTGAAAGGGAAAGAAAAATAAGAAAAAAAGCAGCAAAAATACCTAGCCGGCGGTGCCATTCACGTAAATGACGAATAATGCGATTACGGATTGATTGTGTAGGTTTTTTCTTAATCATTTGAATGCGAACTAAGCCTATTCACTTAAATTTATCACCGGAAAAACAATTAAGCTTTTACCTTTATATTTAGCCAAAGTGCCAAACGTGCAACTTTAGTCAGTGCACGTACCGACATGGTTGCGCCTGTTATACCATCTATATGTTGATTAAGCATGTTTTCTTTAGTTAAAGACGCAAATTTAAACTGCTTAGTAAAGAAAGCGTGCCTTACTTCATCACCGCGAGATTCTCGAAACGCGAGTACTTTTAATTCAACAACCTGCTCATTTTTAATATGAACACCGATAGTTATGGGTTTTTCTTTTCCTATTTCATCAAGTACCCAAACTGTTTCATCGCCTTGCTGCCAATATCTAATGCGTAAACGATTAAATTGATGGCTCATAATTTCACTAATCGTGACCTTATCATCGTTAGATAGCCATAACGCTTTCGCTTTTGGCACTTCACCTTTAAAGGCATGGCTGACAAACTGCTTTGACGTTTGGTAAACACCTTTTGCTAGGGCAGGTACTTGCAAGCTCAGTACTAAAAGTAAAATGAAAACTAATTTAACCACAGGTTACTCTTTAAAATAAGTAGATTTTGTTAAGCAAAAAAGTGAATGAGTAGATAATACCCATTCACTTCCCAATGCACCATGACCTAACGCAATGTTTGCGTAAAGTTAATGTAAAACTAGATCAATTAAAACTGGTAACCAAAGCCGATGTTGAAGCCAGTAGAGTCTTTCGAGCCACCTAATTCTTCAACGTCAGCTTTAAATACTACGTTTTCATGTAAGTAGTAATTAATACCAACGCTTGTTGATTCAACTTTAGTTAAGTCGTTATTACCTGCATTATTGTCATACTCAGAATAACGAGCAAATACACCCACTTTTTCGTTGAGCCTGTAAGATGGTTCAACATAGAAGCCTGTTTGTTCATCACGACCTAATGCTTTCGCTTCAGCGCCATCTATATCCCAAGTTGCGTATAACGCACGTACAGTAAAGTTATTTACTTGGTAAATAGCATGAGCTTCGATCAAAGTAGCTGCTGCTTCATCAAAACCTGCTGCGCCTTGCTTAAGATCTGTTTGGTGTTGAATCGTTGCCGCTAATTCTAAACCTGGGATAGCGGTGTATTTTACACGACCAGTATAGGCTAAGTTTTCAGCTGTTGCTTTAGCTACTTTTTGGCGACCGCCACGAATTTTATAATCATCGCCAACATTCAAACCACTGGTGATTGCTGCATCAACAGCTAAGCCTGGTGCTAACTTAAAATTACCGGCTACACCCGCTTCCCACCAAGTAGCTGGGATAATATTTTTCTCAACACCGTTACGTTCAACACCGTAGAATGTTGGTGGCTCATGTGTTTCATTGATGATGCCAACAGGAATTAAAAACAAACCTGCTTTAGTGGTCACTGTATCGCTGTAATCATATTCAACATAAGCTTGTTCTAACTCAACTTCACCGCTTTTACCTTCACCAGCAATTGAATGTTCTAATTCGAATTCAGAGAAAAAACGAATTTTATTAGTAAATTCATGACCGAAAAACAAAACGAAACGATGAAAATCAACTTTTGCATCTTTATCTTCATAATTGTTGTAATGCAATTCACCGTAACCACCAATCGTCGTTTTAGCAAAAGGGCTAACACTAGAGCTTGTTTCAATTTGGTCAGCAGTTACTTCTAAACGCTGCTCGGTTTCGTCTAAACGTTTTTCTAAGCTTTTTAATACTTCTTGTTGCTGTGCAATAACTTTACGTAATTCTTGTGTATCGTCATTTGCCGTAGCAGCGGTACTTGCAAATAAACCAACAAGTGCCGATGCAATAAGTGTTTTCTTCATCATGTGTGTCATGTCCGTCAAAGTGTGTAGAGAGAGTTTTTTATAATTGCGGTGATGATACACACAAACAAACCC
>Ga0209395_1000501_pt1 | contig 56811 bp, 56 predicted proteins | sample GOMGulsemesocosm_3_FD_184635 | JGI IMG/M metagenome (GOLD analysis project Ga0209395, IMG submission 184635) | Methane-oxidizing microbial communities from mesocosms in the Gulf of Mexico - GOM9D Gulf of Mexico (SPAdes) (version 2) | ecosystem: Environmental > Aquatic > Marine > Cold seeps...
GCATCTTGAGCCATTGCTACAATGATCAGTGATGAGTGTGGGTAAGCGCTTTCTTTATCTAATTCCATTGCCCTGTAAAGAGCTGGCTCAGAGTCTGCTAAACATTCAAAAAACAGTTGCCAAGCACCGTCATCCACATCTTCAGCATAGCTTTCTCCCCTGTGCTGCCATGCCTCATGAATTTTAGTTCTCGCGTAGACGATATTAGCCCAAAATGAATTCGGCTCTTCTTCTAACCATGCTTGGGCTAGTGTGACTGCATTATGTGGGTAAGCAAAGCCTTCTAAAATAAAGGAGATATTTTGCAATGATGCATCAGACATTATAGCTTCACATTGGTTGTAATTTTGGTTTTTTATTGCGAATAATAATGGTTGAGCGAGTCGATGAGGTTGTTGTTCATCAAGTTTACAGTAAGGCAAAAAACCAACCATTTTGAGTAAATTCATTATATTTCCATTAAAGCTATATTTTTAAAAAATATGCCATCTAAATGATAATAAAACAAGGAGGAGGGGATTAAAGTGTTAACCAGAAAAAAGGCAACCCGAAGGTTGCCTTTAAGTGACTAATTGCTAATGACTAGCAACTAATGACAGATTTTTAAGCCATTTTCTCAACTAGTTCAATCGCTTGACCAATGTAAGAAGCTGGCGTCATCGCTTTAAGGTCTACTTTAACGTGCTCAGGTAGCTCAAGTGTATCGATGAACTCAGACATACCAGGGCCATCTACGCGTTTACCACGAGTCAGCTCTTTTAGTTTTTCATATGGCTTCTCGATAGCGTAACGACGCATTACTGTTTGGATTGGCTCAGCCAATACTTCCCAGTTTGAGTCTAGGTCTTTAAGCATGTTCGCTTCGTTTGCTTCAAGCTTGCTGATACCTTTAAGGCTTGATTCGTATGCGATAACTGAATAACCGATAGCAACACCTAAGTTACGTAAAACAGTTGAGTCAGTTAAGTCACGCTGCCAGCGAGAAACAGGTAGTTTCGCAGCAAGGTGATCAAAGATAGCGTTAGCTAGACCTAAGTTACCTTCTGAGTTTTCAAAGTCGATTGGGTTAACTTTATGAGGCATCGTTGAAGAGCCGATTTCACCCGCAATTGTTTTTTGTTTGAAGTGACCAAGGCAGATGTAACCCCAGATATCACGGTCAAAGTCTAAAAGAATGGTGTTGAAACGTGCGATTGCATCAAATAGCTCTGCAATGTAATCATGCGGTTCAATTTGTGTTGTGAATGCATTAAACGTAACACCAAGGCTTGTTACGAATTCTTCAGCAAAACCCTGCCAGTTAACTTCTGGGTAAGCGCTAAGGTGAGCGTTGTAGTTACCAACAGCACCGTTAGTTTTACCTAATACTTCACATGCTTCGATTTGGTCAACTTGACGTTGTAAACGTGCAACAACGTTTGCGAACTCTTTACCTAGTGTAGTAGGCGAAGCAGGCTGGCCATGTGTACGAGACATCATTGGCATTGTTTTGTATTCAATCGCTTTTTCTTTAATTGCAGCAACAACACGGTTGCAGTAAGGAAGAATAACGTCATTTTTAGCCGTGCCTAACATTAATGCGTGAGACAGGTTATTAATGTCTTCAGATGTACATGCAAAGTGAATGAACTCAGAAACAGCGTCTAATTCAGCAACGTTTGCTACTTTCTCTTTTAGGAAGTACTCAACCGCTTTAACATCGTGGTTTGTTGTTGCTTCAATATCTTTAACACGTTGTGCATCAGCTTCACTGAAGTTAGCAACGATTGCATCAAGGTGTGCATTTGCTGCGTCAGAGAAAGCAGGAACTTCTGCGATACCATCTGTTTGTGCTAGTTTTTGTAACCAACGCACTTCAACTTGTACGCGGAATTTGATTAAACCAAACTCACTAAAAATATCGCGTAAAATTGCAGTTTTGCTACCGTAACGGCCGTCAACTGGTGATACAGCTGTTAGTCCTGAAAGTTCCATTTGTTGCTCCTAAAAAAGGTTGTTTAAATAGTTGTTAGTTTTTGACTTTACTGACAGCTAATAACTGACAGCTTGTTTTTATACTCTTTGTAAATTTTGTTTTGCTTGGTGAATCATCGCTTTGCGTGAAAACAATAACTGACGGCGTTTACCACCTAATTGTCGCCATAAAACCGCTGCGCGTACACCTGATAACAGTAAGGCGCGGATTTTATGCTGTGTGATCACTTGTTGCAAGCACGATGGTTTACCATTAACCTGAATTTTTGGGCCAAGGTTACTAATAATGTCTTTATAGATACCATCTAAATTGGCTAATACGCTTTCATCGCCAATCTCAAAATGTGCCAATTGACGGTTTACTTGATTAATACGCTCGCCGAGTAAGTTCATTGCTGAGCCATTACCGGAGAGTTTTTTCTCGAGGGCAATCATGCCCACTGCGTATTTAGTCACTTGCAAATTACGCTGGTTATTAGGGTTATCCAGCTGCTCTATCATGCTTTTAAAACCTACTTCTAATGATGAATAACCACCAAAAGTATCAATTGGGCTATTACTGTCGACCGCCATAATTGATTTTAGTGACGCTTCAAAGGCGTCAATATTTGGGCATAAACCGGTTGTTGCAATTTTATCAACTAGGTAAGCGGCCTGTGTCATCGCGGCAAAGGCGATAACACGAGAAGGAAGATCATGATAAGACATAATTATTTTTTCTCTTGTAGATGCTGCTCGATAATCGCGCCACCTAGGCACACTTCATCGATATAAAATACCGCCGATTGACCTGGTGTTACCGCTGATTGCGGCTCATCAAAGATAACTTCTAATGTGTCATCATCAATCGGGTTTACAGTACATGGGATATCTGTTTGGCGGTAACGTGTTTTTACCGTGCATTTAAAGCTTTCTTTTTTAGGTGTTCTATCTACCCAATCACACTGTTTAGCAATTAAGCCATATGAGAACAGTGCAGGGTGGTCTGCGCCCTGTGCAACCAATAGGACATTTTTATCCATATCTTTGCCAACAACATACCATGGGTTTTCATTAGAGTTTTGTAAACCGCCAATACCTAGGCCTTTACGTTGACCTAGTGTGTGGTACATCAGCCCTTGGTGTTGGCCGATCACTTCACCTGTTGGTGTAACAATATCACCCGGCTGCGCAGGTAGGTATTCTTGTAAGAAATCAGTGAATTTACGCTCACCAATAAAACAAATACCGGTACTGTCTTTTTTATTTGCTGTGATCAAGTCTTGCTCTTCAGCGATACGGCGTACTTCTGGTTTTTCAAGCTCACCCACAGGGAACAATGTTTGTGCGATCTGTTTTTCACCAACCGCATACAGGAAGTAGCTTTGGTCTTTGTTGCCATCAACACCACGTAACAGTTGTGCTTGACCGTCGACATCACGGCGGCGGCAATAATGGCCTGTTGCGATAAAGTCTGCGCCTAAATCTTCAGCGGCAAACTCTAAAAATGCTTTGAATTTAATCTCTTTATTGCACATGATATCAGGATTTGGCGTACGGCCTGCTTTGTATTCTGCTAAGAAATGCTCAAATACATTATCCCAATATTCAGCTGAGAAGTTAATCGTGTGCAGTTTAATGCCTAATTTATCACAGACCGATTTAGCATCGATAAGATCCTGAGCAGCTGCACAATACTCATCGGTATCGTCCTCTTCCCAGTTCTTCATGAATAGCCCTTCAACTTGATATCCCTGTTGCTGCAATAGGTATGCAGAAACGGATGAATCAACACCACCGGAAATACCGACGATCACTTTAACTTGGCTATTGTCTGTCATAAATTATTCTCCTACGAATTCGGAGCAAGATTTTAACAGAAAACCAACACAATTGAACTAATAATGTGAGTTCGCTAACGCTGTGAAAATAGGGGGGCAGGTATATCGCTATTATCGCTTATATTGCTACAATCACAGAAAAAATTAAGGCTCGCTATGAAATCTATCGAACAACAGCTATCACGTATCGACCTAAACTTATTAGTTGCATTCAGTGTGTTACTGCAGGAGAACAATGTAAGTCGCGCGGCTGAAAAGTTGTATATGTCACAATCTGCAATGAGTCGAGTATTACAAAAATTACGTGACATGTTTGATGACCCCCTTTTTTTACGTGAATCTGCTGGTTTGAAACCAACCATTAAAGCGCTGGAGCTTGCTAAAGGTATTGAACCTCTTTTAGCTAATATCAGCACCTACATTCAAAATGAGCGCTTTGATCCACTTACTTGTGATAAAACTTTTTCTGTTTCTTTACCATCGCTACTGACACCAAGCTTAATGTTGCCATTTATCAATCAGCTAGCAACGATTGCGCCACATGTAACCATTGAGTTACACCCGGCAACATCACAACCTGAAAAACATCTTGAAAATGGCATGTTTGATTTTTCCATCGGTGTGCATGCAATTACATCTGGCGCTTTTTCATCAACAACCATTGCGATGTTAAAGCCGGTTATCCATGCGCGTAAAAATCACCCATTAACAACTAAATCAAAGGTTTCTATTGAGGATTGTTTATCCTATAAATACGTCGACCTGCTAATGGATAATCATGCAAAACTGCAAGTGATTAACCCTGGAAAAGCCTATTTTGATGAACGCGGTATTGAGCTTGAAACAACTTTAAAGTGTGGGCAACTTGGTGTGTTAACAGAGGTGATGAAAAGTACCAATCATCTCTTAATTGGTTCAAGTAATTTAATGGATGCCGAGAACTTACGCGATGACTTTGTTACGGTTTATAGTTTTGAGGAAGAAGAATACGGGGTTGAGGCGTGTTTGTGCGACCACCAGCGCACGCATAATAGTGAGTCTCATCAATGGTTTAAAGCGACTTTGCTTAAGTCGTTGCAAACTACACTCATCAATCAAGCCTGATATAGCAAACAGTAATTTTGTGTCGCTTTAACGGCTAATATTAGCGTTTGACTAGCATGATTGAATATCGTGCTGGCATGACCGTGATTGAAGCGATTTACTTCCTAAATAGCCTTATTGTCATCTTTAACATTGACACTCCTATCAAATTCCCACATTTATTTTTGAAAAAACATTTCCCTGACATAGAAAGTACATAAACAGAAGTTAAGTTATATCCATGTTAACCAGCAATAAGTGGATAAAATAATGAGCAGAGATACATTTGACCCAACGAAATACAACAAAAGTAATAATGAAGCATTTGCGAATGTCATGGAGAGGGAGCTTTCTCGCCGTAGCGTATTAAGAGCGGGCCTGGGTATGGCCGCTGTAGGTATGTTAAGTGGCGCAGGGCTTGCTGGTTGTAATAGCAGCAGCAATAATTCTGTAAATAGCCCTATAGATACATCACCAAACGTTAAATTAGGATTCGACTCAATCGCGGGTGCTAAGCTAGATGGTTGCGTAGTGCCTGATGGTTACAGTGCACAGGTGTTTGCCCCTTGGGGCACTCCGCTGAACAGCTTAGCGCAGGAGTGGAAAGCGGATGGCTCAAATAGTGCCCTTGATCAAGCGAACTCATTAGGTATGCACCATGATGGTATGCATTACTTTCCACTCAATGACAGTGCAACTGATGGATTATTGTGTATTAATCATGAATATATCGATCAACGAGCGCTGCATGCAGATGGACCAACAAAAGACGATAATGGCCTACGCACGATAATGGAAGAGGTGCGTAAAGAAATCAATGCGCATGGAGTGAGTGTTGTGCGTATTACACAATCAGATGGTGTGTGGCATGTGATAAAAGATGATGTACATAATCGTCGCTTCACCGGGGCTACTGTGATGGATATTCAAGGTCCTGCTGCTAAGAAGTCATTACTTGAAACTGCTTTTGCAAAAGAAGGTGATAAAGTGCGTGGCACACTTAATAACTGTGGTAATGGGTCGACACCATGGGGGACGTACCTCACCTGTGAAGAGAACTGGCCGGGTTATTTTGTTAATACTGAAACTCAAACAGAAGATCAACAACGTATCGGTATTGACGATGAAAAAACACGTTATGGTTGGGACGGTTTAGCGGGTATTGAAGGGGAAGTGGACGATGAATTCGCTCGATTTGATATTACAGTTAAAGGTGAAAGTGCTAGTAAAGATTACCGTAATGAAGCGAATGGGCACGGCTATATTGTTGAAATTGACCCCTATGCTCCGCAATCAAATGCTGTAAAACGTACGGCTCTGGGACGGTTCCGCCATGAAGGTTGTGTTTATGGCAAAGTCAGTGAAGGAAAGCCGATTGTTTTTTACTCTGGCCATGATTCTCGTTTTGAATACCTTTATAAATTTGTTTCCGATGCACTTTGGGATCCTGCAGATGCAACGCGAACAGATCGCCTAGAGGTTGGTGCAAAATATATGGATAACGGTACGTTATATGTTGCACGCTTTGATGATAATGGGGTAGGTGCTTGGTTACCATTAAATATGGAGAGTGCGACCACTTCTGGCGGGACACTATCCGATAGCTTTAGCGATTTAGCGAGTATCATTCTTAATACCGCTGGGGCTGCTGATTTGGTGGGGGCAACCCCAATGGATCGCCCCGAGTGGGTTGCCGTTGATCCGATTAATGGCGCTGTTTATTTAACTCTAACCAATAATACTAAACGTACTGAGTCAACTAATGCTGCAAACCCAAGGTTAAATAACAGCACCGGACACATCATCCGCTGGCAAGAAAGTGAAAATAATAAACAATTTGATTGGGATATTTTTGTGTTTGGTGCTGCCCATGATAGCGAACCAAATATCAATCGCTCTGGATTACAGGCATTAAACCAATTTGCGAGCCCAGATGGTTTATCCTTTGATTCACGCGGTATTATGTGGATACAAACCGATAATGGTGCGCCTGAGTTAACTGAATACACAAATGATCAGATGCTAGCAGTGGTGCCAAGTGAATTAACCACTGAAACAGGTGAGTTGGCAACCATTAACAGTGAAAACCAAATGCAGTTGAAGCGTTTCTTTGTGGGTCCTAATGGCTGTGAAGTGACGGGAGTGGCCTTAACGTCCACTAATACCGACCTATTCTTAAATATTCAGCATCCTGCTAACTGGCCATATTCAAATGATGCCACACAGGTAACACCTGAGGATTTATCAATTCGTCCTCGTGCGGCTACGGTCATTATTCGCAAAGATGATGGGGGAGAAGTAGCAGTTTAAGCCGCTTATCTATTGATGCTAGCGCGATCACCTTTGTTGGTCATCGCGCTAGCATTTTATTTACGCGTTCACTAAGTTGGTAAGCCAGCGTTTTTTAAACATACGCTGGATGGTTAACAGTGCTTTCACGACCTCTTCCGAGAGCATCATTAACAATACCCAGTGTAGCGGCAATTCCCATACTAGCGCACCTAATATTGCAGCTGGAATACCAATGCACCATAAACCAAATAGATCGATAAATGCGCTGTATTTGATATCGCCACCACTTTTAAGCACGCCATTAATGCCCATCATATTGTGTACTTTGAGGGCTAAACCAAGTGCTAGCACAAGTGAAACGTTAACAATCAACTGACTATTTTCAAATTCATGTGCCTGTAAAAAATCCAATAAATAGTGCTGATTTAGTGCCAATAATCCAGCCGTAGAAAGGGCTAAAAATACCCCTGTATAAACAGCGGTCCATGATTGATACCAAGCACGTTCAAACTTATTTGCGCCTAATTCGTGGCCCATCATGATGCCGCAAGCACTGCTTAAACCAAAGAAAGCAGATAGAAACATACCTTCTATTGGTGCAACCAATGAGTGAATCGCTAATGCTTGTGTGCCCATTGCTGCAATAATCAAGCTGTAAACTAAAATGCCTAATGCCCAGCCAGCATGTTGAATAAGAATAGGAAAAACAAATTTCATAAACTTGAACATTTCACTCTTCTCAACTGCATCCTTGAACTCCGCTAATGTCGGAATTAAGGTCGGACGCTTATAGTGTATATACAGCATCATAATTAAAAGCTGACTCATTCGTCCAATTACGGTTGCCCAAGCCGCCCCTGCAACCCCCATTGCTTCGATTGGTCCAGCGCCAAAAATTAAAATGACATTAAAAATAACGTTAATTATAATCGCTAACACACCGATCACCGTTGGCGCCATAACATCGTTATTAACACGTAATGCACCTTCGAGTGGCACAATGATCGCGGTGATTAAAATAGTCCAACCAGTGATCTGCAGGTAAGTTGCACCCAATTCAATCAGTTGTGGGTCTTCACTTGAAAGCCCAACAAAGAAACTTGGGTTAAGCGTGTAAAACAGTGCAAAACCACCATTAATGATTAACGCCCAAGTAATGGACTGAATTAAAATTTTACGAATACCATTGGACTCACCGGCGCCATAATATTGCGCCCCTAGAATGTTAATGGCACCCGAGATGCCAAATACTGCAAGTAGGTTAAAGAAGAAAACTTTACCGCCCAGGCCAACAGCTGCAATCTCTGCATTACCCAGTGAAGCTACCATCATTACATCAAACATACCTAAGGCGGCAAACATCATCGATTGCAGCGACACTGGCAGTGCCAAATTAAAAAATTTAGACCAGAAAGGTTTTCCTGTTGATGCTAACCATTTTTCCATATATCTCTCACTTTAAATTTTGTAAGTGACCAGTGTGTCACTCAGCTACTTTTGTAGTTTATGCTTTTTTATTAATAATACTTGTTGCGGTATTGTAAAGATTTGTCTTAAACTATCACGGTTAAAAAAGTAACAAATCGTAAGGAGCGAAAATGGAAGAGTGGCCAGAGCTGAGTGAAATATCCAGTCTTTGTAAGCAGCAGATGCTCAATAAAGCGGATCAATCAACGTTATCCACCTTAGGTTATATGCAGGTTGGTTACTGTGATGCCGTTGATAAGTTCAGTATGTATCGACAAAATCCCGATTTTCATATGATGTTATTTACCACTCACGGCGCAGGTATCTTACATACCCCTGAAGAGAGCTTTGAGTTAGAGGCGGGGTCTCTGATTATTGTGCCCGCTGAGCAGGTCAATGGTTTTGATTTAAACTGCGATCACTGGTCTATTGCATGGGTGATGCTGGATCCAAAATTGAAGTGGCCTTCACTTAAACAAAGCGCGGTAGATCTACAAACCACAAACTATGCAGGGGTATTGCGCCATACGATCGAATCGCTATTGCTTAATACTCAATATAGCCAGTTTGATGATCCGGTATTAGAGAAGATGCTGGTGGAGCAACTACAGCATATCGTGGAGCAAAGTTTGCACCGTAAAACCCAAGTATCAGCTGTGCAGATGCGCTTGCAACACTTTACCTACCTACTTAGTCAACAGTTACATAAAAACTGGAATGTTGAGCAGATGGCTGCCCTTATTTTCTGTTCGCCTGCACACTTATATAGATTAACCAATCAATGGTTAGGTAAAAGCCCAATGCAACATTTACAAACCTTGCGTATTGAAAGTGCAAAACAGATCCTCGAGTTTCAAAACTGGTCTATTAATGATGTTGCATTGCAGGTTGGTTTTAAAGACCTAGCTAACTTTAGCCGACGTTTTAAAGCATTAGTTGGGCAAAGCCCATCAGCGTATCGGGCTTCCAAACGAGGGTAAATACTTAGGCCGTTGTAATTTAAGGCTAGTTATGAAACACATCCCTGTGCTTCATCGCTTCGCGATAGGCTAAAGCGATTCAAATATGTTCCAAACATATTTGTCTGCGTTGGGAAATGATCACACATTCTCGAGAATGAATGTGAACACCCGTAGGATGGCCCGCAGGGCGAAGTACAGGATATACGTAGTATTTAGCCCACTAAACTTCGCTTTCCCGCCTTGAATTCGCCGTAAATAACTTAGCCCTAAGCATTTACTGCTACATGGCAAGCTAAAAACAGACTGCTTGCTTATCTAAGGCAATACATCGCGGTTAATTGGATTTTGCAGTGAGATAAGCGTTTCGGTAGATTGAATTGCTTCTATTGCTTGTACCTTATTAATTAAGGTCATTTGCAGGTGATCAATCGAGCGCGTCATTAGTTTGATGAAAATACTGTAGTTACCCGTGGTGTAATAGGCTTCTACGACTTCATCTAACGCTTGTAACTTTTCAATGGTGTTTGAGTAATCTTTGGCATGTTTTAAGTTAATGCCGATAAAACAACAAACGTCATAACCCAATGCTTTTTCATTTAAGACGACTTTTGTACCTTCAATAATGCCTGCTTGCTTCATTTTCTCGATACGCACATGGATCGTACCAGCGCTTACCGCGAAGTTTTTAGCTAATTCTGCATAAGCAATGCGCGCATTTTCAGTTAATGCTGCCAATATGCTTTTATCGAGATTATCGATCTCATAATTTTCACTCATATATCACACCTGTTTTTATGGAATCTTTAGTTATTGTTCCATTCTATTGTTGATTTTTATTGTGTAAAGCTATTTGTGTTATGGGTTATTGTAATTACTTGTCATTTAGATGAATATACTTGCACAAACTTAAACAAAATCATAAAAAGGGATAGTCCATGAGCGCAGAATACATTTTAAGCCAACAACAAATCAGTAAAGCAAAGCAACTTTTTTCAGCACAGCTTGAAGATAAATTAGGCCTTATTGAAGTACAAGCGCCTATCCTAGCTAAAGTGGGTGATGGTATTCAAGATAACTTAAGCGGTCATGAAAAAGCAGTATCGGTAACGGTTAAATCATTACCTGAAGCTGATCAAGACTTTGAAGTGGTACATTCTCTTGCTAAATGGAAGCGTAAAACGTTAGGTGAATACGGTTTTGAAGTAGGCCAAGGTCTATACACAAACATGAAAGCACTGCGTCCTGACGAAGAGAAACTCAGCCCAATTCATTCTATATTTGTAGACCAATGGGATTGGGAAAAAGTAATCTGTGAAAGCACTGAACGTTCTCTAGAGTTTTTAAAATCAACAGTGGAAACACTTTACAGCGCAATCAAAGCAACTGAGTGTCAACTTGATAAACTGTACGGTTTGAAACCATTCCTAGCTGAAGAGATTACTTTTGTTTATTCAGAAGATTTAGTGAAAAAATACCCTGACTTAGATGGTAAAGCACGTGAACGTGAAGCGGTTAAAGAGTTTGGTTCTGTATTCTTAATCGGTATCGGTGGTCAATTATCACACGGTGATATCCATGATGTACGTGCACCCGATTACGATGACTGGTCTACACAAACATGTGATACATACGCAGGCCTTAACGGTGATATTTTAGTATGGAACCCAATCCTTGAAGACGTATTTGAAATCTCTTCAATGGGTATTCGAGTTAGCCCAGAAGCATTACAAAAACAGCTTAAAATCACAGGTGATGAAGATCGTCTACAACTTGATTGGCACAAAATGTTAATTGACTCAAAACTACCACAAACAATTGGCGGTGGTATTGGTCAATCACGTCTTGCGATGTTATTGCTACAAAAACAACATATCGGTCAAGTGCAAGTAGGTGTTTGGTCTGATTGCCTGAAGAAAGAAGTTGAAGCGATTCTTTAATTTTCAGTGAGACAAAATAAACAATAAAAAAAACGCCAATAATGAGTTCTCATTATTGGTGTTTTTGTGTCATTTTTTTATTCCCTTAGGTGATTGTTAAGGCGCTTTTAATCTCAACGATAGATGCTCGTTGATGTTAGCTGGTTATTCCTTGCAGTTGCTTTTGCTTAGTGGTTTTGAGCAATATAAACAGTAATGCTAATAATAATGGTATGGCTGCTAGGTTCAGTTTTACCCAACCAAATTCACTTAATAACCAACCAGAACTTAAAGTCGCGAGTGTCGCAAGACCAAAAACCATAACCTCATTAACACCTTGAATTCTCGAACTGTTTTTCCCTTCTGATAATTTCATTAACCATTGGCTTGCCCCGATGAATAGAAAGTTCCAACCAATACCTAGCAGAAATAAACCTAATGTTAATAACTGCCTATCATAGGCGTTTAAGTTTACTAGCAGTGACGATATTGTTATTAATGCACCGAATATTAATAACCCCATCAAACCAATGCGTTTAACTAACCAACCTACAAAAAACGAGGGGGCAAACATACCTAATAAATGCCATTGAATGACCCAAGCACTGTCCGAATAGTGGTAGTGTTGATGTGCCATGTGTAAAGGGGTTGCACTCATAATTAAGACCATCACCGCGTATGCAACTGCTGCGGTTAACATCGGTTTCCATAGCTCGTGTTGGTAATTAACGGCCTCTTGTGACTGCTCGTTGTTAATATTGACTACGGGCCATTTTATAAATACCACTAGGCATAATGCGAGAAGTGAGAGTGGCAAATAAGTGAGCACTGAGCTTGAAAATGCTAAGTCAAAGAATGCATCTTTTGTTATCGCACTAAGATTAGGGCCTATCAAGGCAGCCATCACCCCAGCTGCCATTACTGCTGAAATCGCCAATGATTGGTTTTTTTTATCAACCAATTCCATGGCAGCAAAACGGTAAAAGTTAGCACAGGCTATAGAGAAACCAAAAAATACACTACCTATTATTAGCACCACAAAAGATTGCATTTGAATGGCACTAAAAAAGACAAGACCTGCAATCGCATTACTGGCTAACCCCGCGCTAAATATTGGACCGCGTCCAAATTTTCCCATTAATACACTCAAAGGAAAGGAACACAGCAACATTGTTAGCATGCTGACAGCAATCGGCATTGTGGCGAGGCTAACATTACCTGCTAGTTGCTTACCTAATATGGGGGAAAATGCCACAAACATCATATTGCCGATCATAAACAGCACTTGAACAGCGCTTAATAACCATAAATTTCGATTCATAAATTAACTCCTTAATGTAAACGAATGAGTAAATAATAATTATTCCTTTTTACTAAGTGCTAGTTTAAAGTGTTGCAAATAAATTTAAAGACAGTGATTTCTGAACTAGGTGTATCAATTATGGAACAGATGGATCTTAATAATCTCAGGTTACTTATCCAAGTAGTACAGTGTGGGTCTCTTGGCCGTGCTCAAAAAGAATTAGGCATCGCTAAATCCACTCTGAGTCGACGTTTAACTCAATTTGAGTCTCAGTTAAATTTAAAACTTGTTGAACGAGAGTTATCAGGAATAATGCTGACCGATGCGGGACGGCGTTTAATTGCGGAAGCATCGCCGTTAATCAAAGAATTAAATAACGTCGAAGATATGCTAGCAGGGTTACATAAAGTGCCTCGGGGGCATTTGTCTATTTCTGTGCCTCTGGAGTTTGGTATTAACTTTCTCAGTCCTATTGTGAGTCAGTATTCGGCTATGTATCCAGAGGTTGAAGTGAGCATTGATGTTAGCCAAGAGCGGCGTGACTTAAGCAAGGATAATATTGATGTTGCGCTACGCTTTGGTTTGCGTAGTGAGGATGATAAATACATTGCAAAAGAGCTCGCACCTATTCGTTCAAGTTTGTATTGCTCCCCAGATTACTTTGAGAAGTATCAACCGGATACAGCAATTAACAAGTTAAGCGCATATCCTTGTATTTGCTCGCGTACCGGTGAACATTGGAACTTTGTGGTGAAAGGTGAAGTGGTAAAACAGCCTGTATTTGGCCGTTACTTTGCATCCTCCACCACTTTTAAACGTGATGCTGTGATTGCTGGTATTGGTATTGGTTTAATTCCCGATTTTTTGTGTCGGGAAGCGCTCAAGCAAGAGCAGTTAATTAAGCTTAATTTTCAAGCTGAACCTTTAACGATTTCGTTTTATGCGGTTTATCAACCCTCTAGCTTCAAAAATCCTAAGTTGTATCGTTTTTTAGAATTAATGCAAAAAGAGCTTCCTAAAATTTATCGTGATTAATGATTAGCTAGAGATAAATAAAAGGTCGAATCATCAATGTGTTCGACCTTTACAGCGCTTAAATCGTCGAATTTCGCTCGTTAATATTGTCACTAAAGTACTGTACAAACTCTGCTTCAATGCCATCGGGATCATAAAAGTAAGCATTATGACGAAATGGGTGATCAGTTACAAAAGTATGAGGCGTAAAACCTGCTGTAGCTAAACGCTTTATTAGTGCATCTAAATCAGTCGTTTCAAAGCCTAAATGTGAAATGCCAGCTTGATGACCATGATGATCTCGAGCAACGCTATCAGCATCATCATTAAAGGTTAGGTAACTGCGATCCTCACCAAAATGGCACCAATTGCGTTGCACACCAAACCACTCTGCTTGGCCTGAGTCACGTACTTTCCAATCGGGAAAAGCGGCTTGGTAAAACGTTAAACTGCGCTTGATATCTTTTACTACGATATTGATATGCTCTAATCTCATCATCATTTATTCCTTTTTTTATAGTAACTACTCAGGTCGTTGCCATTTAAGGCTATTTCATCGTTAAAAAATGCGCACAAATTTATCGGGAATAAATTTGAACAGCCGTAGGGTGGTCCGAAGGGCGTAGTACAGGATGTACGAAGTCTTTAGACCACTAAACTGTGCTTTTTCGCCTTGAACTATCCATAAATGGCTTAGCCCTGAACATTTACAGCCTTTTTTATAAAGCGCCACTTAATTAGCATTAAGTGCTGAATCGTTATGGTGCTTATTTACTTTGGTTATTTATCTTCTAAATCGTCGCTTTACATGCCATATGCATATTTGTTTTGTAACTGTTGGTTTTGTGCTTTGAATAATTCTCTTACGGGTAACATCGCCTGTGCATAGTTGTTCAACATATCTAAACAATAGTCGATACGTTCACGTAAGTTTTGATCATGTTCATCTACCGCGCTTTCCATGTTTAATACTTGGTCGATGTAACGCACGATTAAATAATCAGGCACTGGAATTAATTTAGTATTTTTTAAGGCATTCATACGTAACTCGGCAATCGGGTATGCGCCACTGATACCGCTACTGGTGCCCACTAACATCACTGGTTTGTGCGCGGTATCGACTAAATCACTCATTAATAATAAATTCTTAATTAACGGTGAAGCAGTGCCTGCCCACTCTGGTGTCATTAAAATTAACGCATCGGCTTCATTGATCTGCTGAGCTACATCACGCCATACCGGGCTATCGGTTTTGTAGTCGGAAACAGCATCCCAGAAGGGCAAATCTAATTCGCATAAATCAATGTGTTTGCTGTGTTTAAAGCTGTTTTTATTATCGTTAATGTATTTTGCCACTTTAGCGGTTTGAGAGTTTTTTCGGTGGCTTCCGCTGATCACTAATAATTTCATTTTATTTCCTTATCTGATTCGTTGTTCGTTTGATATTAAATAAAGTAAACGCTTTATTTAATTAAGTAAAGAAAAAACTTTACTTATCTTTTAAGGCTGCAATAATATGATCTATGAATAAACATGAAAAAAACCGACAGAAGACCACGGAAAAGATCTTTCAGTTACTGAAAGAGAACGGGGCAATGACCGCAAAGATACTCTCTGAGCACCTTAAGATGACCACTATGGGGGTGCGCCAGCATTTACAATTATTAGAAGAGACACAGGAACTGAGTTTCTTTGATAAAAAAGCAGCCAGAGGACGACCAACACGTTTTTGGCAACTCACTGAAAAAGCCAACAGCCATTTTGAAGATAGGCATGAAGAGCTCACGGTACAGTTACTGATTTCTGTGAAAGAGGTGTTTGGTGAGCAGGGCTTAGATAAGCTAATTAGCAAGCGTGAAGAAGTGACGTTGAGCCAGTATCAGCAGGCGATGTCTGGTTTAGATAGTATTGAATTACGTCTAACTAAGTTGGTGGAACTGCGTAGCGCAGAAGGTTATATGGCCAGCATTGAACAACAGGGAAGTGATTGGTGGTTCTTAGAAAATCACTGCCCAATTTGCGCGGCTGCCAGTGAATGCATTAATTTTTGCCGCTCTGAATTGCAGATCTTTAGCCTGCTTTTTGAAGGCTTAGCAACGATCACCCGTGAAGAGCATATTGTTGAAGGCGCAAGACGTTGTGCTTATAAAGTAAGCATGATTTAGTGATGTAATTCAGTTATTTTTAACCTGAGTGATAATTGTTTTTATTTGCATCTGTGGTAGTTTACCCGCTGGTTTCTAAAGTGAGTAAGCTACTGTGGGTGTTGATAAGTCATCAAAAAAGTTCAAAAAAGATAAGTCTAAAAAGCAATCGATTGATATTGCTAAGCTTATTAAAAAAGGCAACCATAAAATCGATGTCAGTTTCTTACAAAGCCCATTAAAATCTCCAGCTTGTAAATCTTGTCCTGCTTTAAAAAAAGGTATCTGCAAGTGTGCTCGCAAAAAACTTAAATAATCCGCTATAGAATACCTTCTATAAACTTGTTATATTTTATCTATCACTCACTAATTTTAAGGAAATAAAAGATGATTGTATTAACAAAATTAGTTGGACAATTGACTGTTTAAATCAGTATTAACTCGTTGTCCGGCACATTGTCGGGGACAAAACATAATCCCCTTAAAATTTTTATCCGTTTAACACTTGTTAAACATGGGATTAAGACACTATGAATACAAATTTATCATTATCACAACTTGGCTGGAACGCCTTTTTTCAACAACAACTTTCTATTGAAGACCTTGAGACTAATACCATTGCACGTGTACTGTCACATCACCGCAGTCGCTATCTGGTTCAGTCTGACAAACAACAGTTTGCACTTGAAATTCTCCCTAATATGCAACCCTTAACAGTAGGGGATTGGATCTTAGTAGATGAACAGAAGTTGCTTATCAGAGTGTTAGACAGGTTAACACTACTATCGCGTAAAGCCGCTGGCAGTAAAGTTGCCGAGCAACTGATCGCTGCCAACGTTAATACATTGTTTATTGTTAATGCGTTAAACCATGACTTTAATCTGAGTCGTATTGAACGTTACCTCGCGATTGCTTACGACAGTGGTTGTGAGCCTGTGATTGTATTAACTAAGGAAGATTGCTGTGAAAATGTTGAAGATTACCTTCAGCAAGTACAATCATTAGATCCGTTTCTGATGGTTGAAACCGTTAATAGCCTAGAAGCACAAAGTGTAGAAAAGCTAAATAGCTGGTGTAAAACAGGGCAAACGGTCGCTTTTGTTGGATCTTCTGGTGTAGGGAAATCCACCTTAGTAAACACTTTAATGCAAGATGAACTATTGGCGACTGGTGGTGTGCGTATCGATGATAACAAAGGTCGTCATACCACGACCAGCCGTGCACTGTTTGTCATGGCAAATGGCGGTGTGCTGTTAGATACACCGGGAATACGTGAATTAAAGATTGCAGACTGTGAACAAGGAGTTAATGAAACCTTTAGTGATATCAGTGATCTTGCGACTCAATGCCGTTTTAGTGATTGTAGTCATCAAGCAGAGCCAAACTGTGCGGTACAAAAAGCACTAGAAAGTGGTGAACTAGATGAGCGTCGCTTACATAATTATTTTAAGTTATTACGCGAGCAACAACGTAATGGTGCGTCACTGGCAGAAAATCGTAGCAGTGATAAAAGTTTTACCAAGTATTGCAAATCGACACAAAAGCAGGGGCGCTTGTATAAGCAAACCGGTGAGTAAAGGCAAATAATCTTTTAAAGGGCGGTATTATCAATACCGCCCTTTTTTTGTGCCATAAATAGTTTAATCGCACAATATTCACAGCGGTTGCTAATAGGTAATAAACCGTGAAGGAAGGAGAGGTAGCTAGCCAATTAAATCTCTCTACTATTGCAAAGTCGAGTCATAATATCGCCAACAATATTGATGAAATAGAAAGATAGCAATACACCATGGTACCAAGGTATGAGAAAAGTGATCTTTTGTATCTGTTTGTTGTCGTTAATAGCACCATGCAGCATTGCAATAGTTAATACTCAGCAATGGACCCTTTATATAGCATTAGATATCCCCTTCAATAACTATTAAATAAGCCTGTTAAGTCAGCTAATTTATCTGTTTTTATTTGATATAGACTAAGATTATTGCAGGCAAAAGAACAATAAAAAGGGTGCTCTATGATCTTAATTGTATCGATTTTGGTTAAAAAGTTATTGTAAAATCATGAGGATGAGTATGCCGTATACAATCATTTTTTTACTGTTTTTTTGCTCATATACATTCGCCTTAGATGGTGAAGATAAGGTCTCTAGAGCTTCTATTAATCAGAAGGTGAGTGTTTCAACCGATGAGTGGCCTCCTTTTAGAATTGCTAATCGCTCGGGAGGTTTCACTGGATTTGATATTGACCTATTAGGGGCAATTACAGAAATTACAAATTTGCAATTTAATGTAAAACGAACTCCTTGGTCACGTGCATTAAAGCAGCTACAGCATAACCAAGTGGATATGATGACTGGGCTTGCATATACACAAGATCGCGCGCTTTATATCGACTATATAGAGCCACCATACTTTGTTTGCCAGCCTGCATTTTATATCCAAACTTCGCTTAAAAAAGAAATTACAACCTATAACGAGCTTTATCAATATAAAATTGGCTATGTATTACAGTCCGTCTATTTTGAGCCCTTTGATTCAGATACTAAAATGCGCCGTCATGGTGTTGTCACTGAGAGCCAATTAATAGGCATGGCAGCCAAAGGGCGAGTCGAGCTGTTTATTGGTAGCGATTGCCAAGTTGATTATGAAATAAGTCAACAAGAGTTGTGGGGCGTATTAAGCAAAGTGGAATATCAACCTGAGCAGAGTAATGCACTGTATTTAGGTATTTCAAAACAACAAAATATACATGGTCTTGCTAAAAAACTTAGCAACGCATTGATTGAGCTACAACGTTCAGGGCAACTTCAAGTAATGAAAAATAGATACTTCCCTGATACATCGACAATTAAATAAGTGAGCTTGCTCACAACGTTTATTAATAACTTTAATGTAAGCAATTTTTCTACTAAAAGTATTTAACCATTAACCTGCTTCGCCGATAACTCATTTTATAACACTCGTTAAAACTCTTTGATAAAATGGAATGTATTTATGAATAACATGTCGGTTTCAATCAACACGGTTTACAAGAAAGCCTTAACGATAAATCAGCTTTCAGAAGGTGATAAGCAATCCGGAGCGCAACATAACGATGTGACTAATACGACCAGTCAATCGGTGGATGTTAAGCTATCCGATGAAGCTAAGGAAAAGAGTTTACAGGATAGTAACCAACAGGCTCTGCGCAAGCTTATGGGCAAAGAGGACGTTGAAGGTGTTGAAGACTCCGGTGATAAACAAACGCTTGATGAGATGATTGCTGAATTACAGGAGGAGATTGCACAATTAACTCAAGAGGTGGCAAAGCTGTATTCTCAATCTGATGAAAAATCGCTTAACGAAGCTAAATCATTGGAGATGCAAATTGCTTCGTTAACTGCGCAATTAATGGATCTATTAACACAAAAAGTGGAGCAAGATAAAAGCCAGTAATAAGTAACCAGAATGATTAATTAGCAAAACATATTAAGATTTTAAAGCGTCATTGCTTTAGTACAGTCTATCCATTTAAGTTTCATGTATATGTCACGGGTAATTGAATAACAAAAATGCTCCCTTTTCCTGCATCGCTTTTACATTCGATTGTACCGTCCATGTTTTTAATGGTGTTATAAACAATCGTCATTCCCAGACCCGGGCCACCTTTACCACGTTTAGTCGTGAAAAAAGGATCAAATATTTTCTCCACCTGTTCCGGTTCCATACCGGTACCGTTATCAGAATAAGTGAAAGTTAACGTTTCCTCTGTTGTTTTTTCAAAACTTAGAGTTATATGTCCTTCAGCTAAAGACTGGAACCCGTGCGCAACTGAATTTGTGAAAAGATTAGAGATAATATCAATCAGAGCGTTAGGGTTACTCCGGATTTGCATTGATGTTGGGCAATCTATCGTTACTTGTTTTTGTGATAAATTAAGTTTTAAACTTAACGCATTTGTTAGGTCATTACTGAATTCATGTACATTTAAAAATTTCCTTTCCGAAATTGACTCGGTGACTGCAACTTGTTTAAAAATAGAAACCAGATTAGCACTCTTGGTTAAGTTATTGAGCACTAGCTTTAAACCTTGCTTAATATTTTCAATAATTTTATCAAACTCACTTTTAGTGATTTTTTGTAGCTTAAGCTTTTCAACTTCATGGTCTAGATAGGAGGCTGCTGTAAGACTTGTTCCCATTGGTGTATTAAGCTCATGTGCCATGCCTGCCATAAGATTAGTTAATGATGCGAGTCTTTGAGATTCAATAATAGTGGTGTGAGCAACTTTCAGTTTAGCCAGCGATAGCTCTAGTGCTGCATTTTTCTCTTCTAACATAGATGGACTCGGTAATTTTAGAAAAAATGGTAATAAGAACCAAATGACAATACCCGTGGCAAGAGAGGTGATAGCGGTGATCGCTTTGATAATGGCAGAGATGCTATAAATAGGCTCCCAAATTACAATTGCGCTAATTAGATGAGAGGAGCCACAAGCAACAAAAATAATAGAGCCAGAAAGAATAAAAAACCACGGGTAAGGTAAGTCACGGCGTTTTTTCACAAATACAATGACGGCAATAGTGATTGAAAAATAGGCTAGTGCGGTAATGACATCTGAGATAACGGATGTCCACAAAATATCAGGTCGCCACAAATAACACATGCCATGTGGCATAAAATTTTCTTGACTAAAAAAAGAATCATTAACCATTAGTTTGCCTTAGCTTAATAGCGATAATGATGGTAATTAACCGGAAAAGGGAGTTATGGGGACTTAATTACTTATAGATAGTATAGGAGTGTATTTTTTATACAGGAAATTATGAGGTAGTAATTATTAGCGCGTTATACCTTAGCTCAGAGTAAGCTACCCCTCCTAAAAGGAGGGGGAATAGTTTCTATATTAGGCTGTTACTTTTAGGCGGTTGTAATAAGCACTAATAAGCGGAGATAACAGTGAGGTGAGGATCATAAAAAACATTAACGTATATTGATAAGCATTAAAAGTTTCATTGACTAATATAAACCCCATTAAGATACCGGCAATTGGGTTGCTAATACTGCCAAAGGAAAACTCTACTACCGTCATGCGACTTAATAACCAAACGTATAAGGCATAGGCAACAACGGTATTTAACAAAATTAACCACAGTAAACCCAGCCCATTTAGCAAACTAAAATGAGATAAAGCGAGACTGTATTGTGCGGGTGAACTTAATGCTTGCAAGCTAGCAATAATAGTTAATATTGTGCCACCTATGATTAATTGCCAGCATAAAACTGTCCACCAATGCAGTTTATTGCCTAACGTTTTTGTTATGTTGCTGCCGACAACAATACAACTGATAGCACCTACCATCGCAATTAACCCAATTGGGTTTAACGCTAACTTGCTAGGGTCAAATAATAACCATGCGAATAAGACTAATAAGGTCCCCGAGAACATTTGAATTTTAGTTGGCGGTTTTTTATAAAAAATCCAATAAAAGAACATCGCAAAGACTGGCAGAGATATCATGCCCACCCCTGAAATAGCGGAGGGGAGAGTGTGTGCCATCACAAATAGCAGGCTAAAAAACAGCGCAATATTAATAGCACCTAAACGTATTAATACTGGCCAATGTTTCTTATCTGGCAAGTTGGGTTTAATGGCTAGCAATAACAGGCCTGCCGGCAGGGCGCGAATTGCCCCTAATAATAGAGGTGGCCAACCATCAAGACTATATTGTGTGACTGCATAGGTAGTGCCCCACAAAAAGGCGGCTAGCATTGCTAACACTATATTCATGTTGATTCCCTGGTGATTTGTTTAAAGACAATTATTAGAATGAGTTTTCAAAAAGCACTTCATTTAATGGCAATTGGCCTGCTCGTGGATTTGCGGGCTTTAATGCTTTGCCAATAACAATCATCATACAGATAACATGCTGTGGTGGTAGGTTAATAATATCTGCTACTTGTTCATTATCAAAACCTATCATTGGGCAGGTATCATAACCGAGTGCTTTTGCTGAAAGCATCAAAGTTTGCGCTGCCATGCCACAGGAGCGCATGGTTTCATCGCGCTGGGTTTGTACTTTACCTGTATAAAAAGATTCGATCATCGGTAAGATCATCTCTTGTACACTACTATCAGTATTTGACCAATAACGCTCAGGTCTGTCTGACCAAGCTTGACTATCTGCGCATAAAATCAGTACTTCACTGGCATCTTCAACCTGTTGCTGATCCCAAGCTGCTTGTTTTAACTTTAAGCGACACTGTTTATCGGTAATACGTACAAAACGCCAGTTTTGAATATTATAAGAGGTAGGGGATAACAATACCGAGTCCATTAATTTATCAAAGTCTTGCGCTGGCATCTTTGCGCTATTGTCGTAATGTTTAACGGCACGTCGTTGTTGTAGAGTAGTAAAAAAGTCCATGATAATCCTTATCTATAAGAGTCTAAGTAATTGGCTATTGTTTTGATTAGCGATTGATTGATAGCTTAACGACTTATAATAAAGATGATAAGCCCGCTTTATAGCAACCTATTGTTGAATAATGGTAAACAATAGGTTGTAAAAGAGGGATGTTCATTGCTTTTAGCAATAGGAAGGTTATTCGTCTAAGTCCCAATAGGGCGCCTGGCCACCAAAGTAATTGATAGAAAAATCTAAAAATGCACGTACTTTGGCGGGCATATATTGACGTTCAAGAAATACCGCATAAAAGGTATTTTGTGCCATTTTATATTCAGGAAATAGTTGAATTAACTTGCCTGATTTTATATCAGGGCCGGCAACAAAGGTGGGGAGTCGGCCAATGCCAAGGCCTTGTGCAATCGCATCATGTAAAGCTTCACTATTATTCGCTTGGTAGTTTCCTGTGATCTCTATCTCTTGCTCTATGCCTGCATCAATAAAGGTCCAATATTTAATATCATTAGAGTAGCTAAACAATAAGCAATTATGATTTTTTAGATCAGCCAAGCTACGGGGATAACCAAACTCTTTTAAATAAGTGGGAGAAGCACATAACACACTATTAAAAGGGGCTAATTTACGCGCAAATAACGCTGAGTTAGCTAGTTTTCCAGTACGAATCGCGATATCAAAACCACCACCCACTAGATCAACCACTTTATCATCCATCACCAGATCAATACTTATTTTGGGATAGCGTTTTAAAAACTCAGGAATAAAAGGAGCCACATGTAAACGGCCAAAGGACATAGGTGAGCTGATACGTAATCGCCCTTGAGGTTCTCCCTGTAATTGCGTTACAGCATCATGTGCATCTTTTGCCGCGTTGTTGGCTTTCACTGCATAGGAAAAGTAATGTTCACCCGCTTCCGTTAAACTTAATTTACGAGTGGTACGGTGTAACAGCTTTACGCCGAGTTGCTGCTCTAATAACGTCACGCGTTTGCTTACTGCTGACTTAGTAATACCTAAAGAGCGTGCTGCAGCAGAAAAGCCACCTTGCTCGATCACTGCGACAAAAATAGGAATAGCACCAAAACTTTCCATAGAACGTTCTCCATTAAATGAGTCTTGATTGTGGTGAGTGAGGCGGCCTCTGTCAAATGGTTAAATAATTATCAATGACATTGTTTGCTAAGCTGTGAGAATCAAGTACACTGCTTTCAGGCTTGTTGGAAGCCTAGCTCGCAAAAGTGTACTCACCAACGTTTCACCCTAATTGTTTCAGCTCATACGCGAAAACATTTTCTAACGCCAACAGCGAGTAGGCAAATATTTAGGAGAATGATATGCGTATCGATCAAGATAACGTCATCAATACCTGGCTTTTAGAAGCCAAAAAATGCCACAAAGCCACTCAATCAGCGTCATTAACTGTAGCTTTACCTATATTGCGCCGTTTACTTTCAAGTAACGTTTTAGTGGATATTTCCCTACCTGAGCTCAAAAGTTGTACAGAGATTATTCAACGAAAACATCTATTGCAAATGTTAGCGATTGAAAATGGCTACTCGAGTTGGGTAACTTTTAAACGCGTCATTGAAGTGAAAGCAAAAGGTGACGAGCTATTGCTTCCCTATAGCATTGAGCTTAAAAATGCAGGCTACCCAACATTATGGTTTGCAACGATAGAAGAGGCACAAGTTTATGCGAAAGATCACAGTGGCAAAGTGATTCCTGTTGGCGAGCAAGCCGCATGGTTACCTGAAAAATAAGTCTCTCTTAGCTAGTTAATAAAACGCATGGTTACCTGAAAAATAAGCCTCTCTTAGCTAGTTAATAAAACGCATGGTTACCTGAAAAATAAGTCTCTCTTAGCTAGTTAATAAAATAATGAGGAGCAGATAGCCCCTCATTCAAACGATGTCAGAGTAAATAAATTTATTATTCTTAAGTAACTCAGAACATTGTGATGAATAGTTATGTTTTAAATGGTAGGTAAATTGGGTATCTATTTTATCCGTTTTCTTATTGCTACTTATTTCACCCATTTTCTTATGTCTATATATATAACTTAATGTTTTTACTTGAAAAAGTTTGTTGTAATGTTCATATGAAAAGTGACTGTTGATGTGAATATGGCGTGATAGATTTATCATTGAATTGTACCTAATCAATGGGGCGCTTAAACACTGCACCCGGCCTGATTGTTTATGATGATTTGTTGTTGTAAGGTCCTTTGTTTATGGTTGAGCACTCGCATAAACCACTTTTGAAACAGTTTTGTTCGCTAAGGGCTAAGGATAATAGTTGAAATTAACACACTCATTAATCACAACGCTGATTATTGCCTTGCTGTTGTCCGTTGTTTATTATCTGATACCCAAATCCCCCCTTGCATTTGAAGATATGCGCCCAAGATTGGTTGAATTACCTGAGCTTACCGTGACGGGGTCTGAGATATATGGCAACTTAGCAAAAGGTGATTACCCATCCGCATGGCACAAAATAAGTAATAAAAAACATCAGATAGATGCTAAATGTAAAGGTGGTTTTACTTATGGCATTGAGTTATATCAAAAAGTAATTAAGACAAAATGGCACTACCTCGCAGGGTGTGAAATGTCTGCGCCGTCAAAGCTAGCAGAAAAAAGAGCGATAGAACTCACCACAAGAGTGATACCTAAAAACCTTTATGTTGTATTTACCTACAATGGTGAAATAACGTTAAAAAGAATGGGGGGCTTATACAGTTACATATTTAACGAATGGCTGCCTGCTAATGGTTATCGACCTGCTGGTTTTTATAACTTTGAACGTTATGATGAACGTTTTTTAGGAGCTAAAGAATCTCGCTCTGAATTTGAGCTGTTTGTACCTATTATTAAGATCTCTGCGCAGTAGAAAAAGAGGGCTGGCATTTTTTATAGCAGCTTAATGGAGCTTGCTTAGCCCCATCTCCTTCAAACCACCTTAGCGTTTACTTGCAAACACATTAATCAACGCACCAATAATTATTAATGCACCACCTGATAACGTCCAAGCAGAGGGCACCTCATTGAAAATAATGAAACCAAAGATAATCGAGAAGACAACCTGTACATAAGAAAATGCAGTCACTTTAGTTGCGACTTCACTCTGCATCGCTTTGGTAATACCTACTTGGCCAATTTGGGTGAAAATGCCCACAAATAGTAACAAGAGCAACGCTTCTGTATTGGGCATTACAAAATCATCACCTAATAGAGTAAGTGATAATGGCAGAGCAATGAGGGGGAAGTAAAAGATGATCACTGAGCTATCTTCAGTGGTACTTAATCGTTTTACAATTACATAGGCTAGCGCACTACCTAACGCACCAAGCAGAGCAACAAAAACACTAAACCAAGGTAAAGTAGCGCCACTAGTTACTGACAAGTTTGGCATTACCATCACGACTAATCCCAATAAACTCAGAACAATACACAGCAATGTTGATCGCTGAATCTTTTCTTTAAGCAGGAAAAAAGCAAGTAGCGCAGTAAATACTGGGTAGGTATATTGCAATAGGGTCGCTTCAGCGAGTGGTAGGGTGGTTACCGCGTAATAGACACAAATTAATGCCAGCGAACCTGTCATACCACGTGCCAACAGTAGTTTTTTATTATTGCCCCACACTGCGATTTTTTTACGTTTTATATCAATGTAACTGATAAACAGAGAAATGATGGCACGTGCAGCCACAATTTCAAATACAGGAATGTTGTGCGTACCCACCAATTTTACACAGGCGGTCATGACTGCAAAGGCAAAAGCTGAAAGCAGCATATAGCGCATGCTAAGTGGGAAGTTGGATAATAGGTTTTGAGGCATGAGGAACCATTTGCTTTAGAAATAAAGTGGAGAGTTTATAGTAACTCGGTGCTTATCTGCCATATATTTAACTTAGTCACTGCGCTGATAATGAATAATATTCTGCTAGTGTAGACTTGCTCTTCAAAGTGTAATTATTTAATCTATTTGTTTGTGAGTTTTTATTGCTGTAATTTCTTTTAAACTTATCTATCCACTATTTTATTTTTTAAGGTAAAAAATTGAAACATAAAGTGCCATTGCTACTCGTACTTTTTATCGTTGTATTGTTATCCCTTATTTATTATGCAACATCAAAGGCGCCAGTTGCACTTACTGAACTAAAACCAAAGCTCATTGAGCTGCCGGAGTTTAAAGTGACAGGGCTTCAGTTGTATGGAAATTTTGCAAAAGGGGAGTATCCCCAAGCCTGGGCTAAAGTGAGTAATGATAAACATGAAATCAATGCAGACTGCGCTGGTGGCTTTAGTTATGGCGTAGAATTATATAAAAAAGAGATTCAGACAGAATGGCACTATCTTGTTGGCTGTGAGATGTTATCGCCATCTAACTTAGCGCAAGAAAGAGGCATTGAGCTTGCTACTAGGGTAATACCTGCAAATCTTTATGCTGTCTTCCCCTATCATGGCGAGCTTACGATGAAGAGAGCAGGGGCTTTATACAGTTACATTTTTAATGAATGGCTACCTAATAACGGTTATCGCCACGCGGGATATTACAACTTCGAGCGTTACGATAAACGCTTCTTAGGAGCCCAAGACTCAGGTACTGAATTTGAACTGTTTGTGCCTATTGTCAAAGTTTCAACGCAGTAGAAAAATGATGATAAAAAAACTTAACCTTAGCAATGTTGGGCTTGGGTGTCGCCAGTTTAGCATTGCGGTGTATATCGCCAATAAACCTAACATGGTTGAATATGATAACTGTGTTGCTATGCGCTCCATGACAGAGGGGGAAATTACTCACATCGGCGCTCTCTGTGGTAATGGTTGGCGAAAAGTATTTAATGTTTACAGTAAATTATTGTATGCGTTAGATCCGCTTAAGTTTTCATTCAATCAAAAAGCTCCCACTTGGCAGACTTATCGCGACAATTATTTATTGCAGCAGGGCAGTGAAACAGCATTACTCTTTAGCCCGCCTATATTAGATCCTGACAATAATTGTATTCATATTATTACCGGTAAAACCTATGCTAAAGAACTGCTTAATTCAGGGCTGTTAATTGCCTCGCTAGTTTGGTTGGATGAGTATTTTGCGATTGATGCTGAGCAGCGAGTCATTGTTTGTCCATATTTTGATTATCGGCAGTTATCGAATATTAAAATTGAGTTTTTGGCTAAATTAATAGGGGAGTTAGTGAATGATAAGTTGTAATGAATATGACTATATCGAAATTGTGTGTATGTACCATTACCCCATCAATATCACCTTTAAATCTGGTGAACTACTTAGCTGTATTGCGCTTGATACTAAACGAAATGATAAACGCCAAGAGTGTATGGAGGTTGATGTTCAAGGTGTTAATCAATTAGTGGTATTGGACGAGGTTGCGCAACTGAAAGTGATGACCGAAAATCCACACTTTCAGGTTATCTCTTTTAGTTAACCCATAAGCAATGAGGCATATTTACCCTAAAGGCTTTAACCCGCGTCTTGTTTCATCAATAAAATAGTTAAGTATATTTTGGTTGGTAGTGAAAAAATAAAACCAGCTGCGATACAGCTTGCACTAATAATGATGCCAGTGACCCCAAGCTCTTCCATTTTGGGGCTGAACATATGCAAATAAATACCTAAAACGATTAAGCATAAACCCATCGCAATCGATATCTTTAGCAATTTAATTAAGGTTTTTTCAGGCACCATACATTACCACTTCATTGATATGTTAAGTGATTATAGGCTTTTAGTTTTTTGTGGTTTTGACATGTATCACTTGATAGTAGTGTTGCTTAGATTTCAGTTCGTCAAAGCTCATCCTGTCGGAATTTAGACTTACTTGGCAGAGGTTTCACCTCTCGGCGAGTTACTTTTCTCAACAGCAAGAAAAAGTAACCAAAAAGTGTCGTTGCGCAACGTTTTTTATCTTGCTAAATAACCCGCTTTTTAACGGACCAGTGCGGAACCGAACTTAGTTTCGGCATCCATGTCGCAACTTGCTAAAGGAATTAATTTAGCAAGAAAAACGTAACGGAAACTTTATGTATACGCATTTCTGCTATCCCACTACCAATTTACGAATATCAGCGATTGTTTATGGGTAATTTAATTCTAACCTGACTCCAGTTATTATTAAGGACGTGCAAATTAGAAGTTTGCTACTTCAGGCTACGAAACACGTTTCGGTTCTGAAACTCTATTAGCCAGAGGGTAAATTCTTTAACTGGGCGGGGGACTTTTCTTTTGGTTTCCTGAATGTATTCATTTTCTTCATTTCAATCGATGGGTGCCTTAGAGCATTCCTCTTGAAAATGATAACTGTAGACTTTAAAAACATGCTTTATGCTATTTCCTTAGGCTCGATTAATGGCCCAAGGAAAAGACGCTAAACGGTATTTTAAATTATTTATCGATAACTTACCCAACTTCCTTCTGCTATGACATCAACCGCAACATCATGCACCTGTGCTTTATCGACTAATACACTGATAGGCTCTAGGTAAAGTGCATAGGTTGAGTGATGGATAGGTAAAGTACGTTCAGGTTTTAAGTATTTAATGGCGTCTATGACATCATTGGCACCCATCGATATTTTCCCTAGCGGTCCTGTTGTTCCCACTCGACCAACGTGCGGGATAAAAATATCGGGGTTATCATATTTATTTAACACCGTCAGTAATTCAGGCGTTAAAAATGAGTCTCCCATCCAATACGCCGTTCGCTTCCAGTCTTTATGGGTAAATTCAAACCAATAACCATTACCGTGGCCTAACGCCTCCTCTAACGCATGGTTCTCTGTGTGATAAGCAGGAGTTGCAGTCACTTTAATATGATAATCACCTTCCTGAATAGCCCAGCTTTCTCCCCACGCTAAAGGTTTATTTTGACTAAAACCAAGCCCTTCCATTAATATTAGATCACTCTTTGGCGAGATAAACGGGAGTGTTTTAGGTAATGTTTTTTGCGCGACTTGGTCAAAGTGGTCCTCGTGAGAGTGGCTAATGAGCACTGCATCAATCTTATCTTGATTGAAGTCAGGCAACGCGCCTATTCGTGCATGATCTTTAATGGTTGGGCCTTTGCTAAGATCAAAGTTTTCATTAGGATCTGCCATTTTGTAAGCTTTTTCCCCTTGTCCAAGCATTGGATCAGTAAGCAATTGAATGGTGCCAAACTCTATTAATAAAGTGGGGCCACCTAGCCACTTCATATCCAGCTGTTGGCTTAAGCCCTGCGTCGAATAAGCGCTCATAGCCAGTAACAATAATGATTTATGTAGTTGTTTCATAACGAATATATCCTTGTTTTGTGATTGGTGGTTAGCTTATAGAGAATATTGATGGCTAGCTATATGGTAAACTTCAGACACCATGTACAGGAATATTTGACAATGAGCCTACTTTCCCCTTTTAAAACCTTTGTATTGGTCGCCGAGCATCTCAACTTTTCAGCCGCTGCTCGACAACTTGATCTACCCCGAGCAACCGTCAGCGCGCGTATTATAGAGCTAGAAAAACAGCTAGATGTGCGTTTATTTCAGCGTAATAATCGTAAGGTTTCACTCACTGTTGAAGGGCTACAATATTTAGCAGCTTGTCAGCAAACATTAAGTGCATTTGAAGAAGCCGATGAAGCTCTGGATCTTGGGTCAAAGTTAAAAGGGGAAATACGTTTAGCGTTACCTGTCACGTTACCTAATCAGCATTTCTTAACTACACTAGTGGAGTTTCAAAAAAGTTATCCAGATATCCATATTGAATTAATACTCAGTGATCAGGTATTAGATTTAGTTGAGAATAGAATTGATATCGCAATCCGTGGTAAAAGCCCAGTGAGCACAGACTTAGTCGCAAGGGAGTTAGATGCTACAGATATGATCTTGGTGGCAACAAAAGAGTGGATATCGATACATTTACCTATTAAAAATTGGAATCGTTTAACCTTGCACGACCCACTTGCTTTATGCCCATTTTCTTATCTACAGCCTGCGATTAAAACTACCGAAATGAGTCAGTCATTAGCGCTTTGCTTACTCGGCACAGGGGCTGCTTTATTGCCACGATCTATTTGTGAATCTCACCTAAAAGAGGGGAGTTTGCAGCAATTTGAGTGTGAAAACGAATTACCTCGTTTGAACAAGTACCTTATTTATCAGCAGCCTAAATATCTTCCTAAACGAACCAAAGTATTGATAGATTTTCTCTTACAATCATTGCGTAGTTGATGGCAGGTGAAGTTGATAGTCGTTATTGGGAAAATTACAATAACAGTAGGGGTAGCTGCCAATATGAACAGAAATAATGGCCCGGAGTGATTTTTTACAATTAAATGGCTATGTTTTTTTAGTCTTAGCACATGGCCTATACAAGCTATTTTTCCATTATAATCCCTCTTTAAATCAAACTGAAAATATAGAGCGCTTTGCTTAAACGCTCTTACTTTCAAACATCTTCTTTAAATTATCTCTTTTTCAAAATATTTAATCACTGGAGCAGATTCAAAAAACGAGGCTAATTCAGATAACACACCATTATTTTCAATGTGCTGTATATAAGCTTGATGCTTATTAACGCTAAACCATTCCTCCTCTATTAACATCTCAGAATTAGGCCTGTCAAAATAGACTGTCACTGACATGCACCCCTCAAAAGATCTTACATTAGGTAGGTTTTTTTCTAAAAAGGGGATTAACAATTCAATACCGTTTGCCTTTACTTTACAATTTAAGGTTACTCTCATCTCTTTTCTCCTGTGATTAATTAAGCATCTCATTTAACCACGGGCAATAGACTTAACTACCCAAAAAACACCAAAAGTAACGTTTTTAAATCAATTATTCCGTTTAAATTGTTTGGGGGTAATTTTGTATTTATTTTTAAAAGACTTAATAAAATGAGATACATTTTCATAACCAACATCTGAAGCAATATGGGTAACGCTCAAATCAGTATCTATCAACAGTTGATGGGCATGCGCCAACCTTTTTTCCTGTAACCACTTATTAGGTGCCATGTTATAGAGTGATTTAAAGTCACGACTGAAGGTTGAAATACTTTTACCTGATAAATGAGCGAGATCTTTAATCGTTAGCTTCAATGTATTGCTGTTGTTCAGTAAGCGAGTGATATTGCGCTTGGGCATCTTAGTCTGTTTTTTTGAATGCAAAACACTTTGAGAAAAATCTGCATTGTAAATTGCTAGTAGATGTAGCAGTTCGAGTAGCTTAATCTTTATATGCGCTGTCGAGTTATTACCTCGCTTTGTTAATAGCTGGACAGAATTGAAATATATGTTGATTAACTCATCACATTGAATTTTGAGTAACTCTGATTGATGGTTTTTATCTTTGCTGATGGGCTTTATTGTCGTTAAATAACGGTCAATCACATCCTCTTCAAAGAACACCAAATAAGCTTTCAAATTCGTTGTTGTTTTAACATAATCCGAATGAAGGTTAATCCCTTGGGGTAAAAAGATGGCTGTTTGTGCATGCAATTCGTAGGTTTTATTTTCAGATGTGGTGATTGTTTCTTGTCCACTCTCGATATACACCAAGCACGGAATATTAGTATAAAACTCTACATCGGTTAAATCATGTTCAAGGTTTTTGTAAAATATGCAGGCGTTAGCACTGTCTAGTAGTGGTTTTACATCTGTCATTCCATAGAGGGACTGTGGAATAACGAGTATATTTTTTTCACTATAATTGGCGACTGTTTTCATTTATTACCCGAATTCGATAGCTCATAGAGAGGTTTTTAATAGCGTACTAATGGAGTGTTCCCCGTATTCAGCAACTACAAAAATGTGTTGTTATGTTACTTAGCAATGCTGTTTATTCAATGGATTAAAGTAAAAAGTGAGCGTCGTTTCAACACGTTTTTTAATCTCGCCAAATTAATTCCTTTTAAACGCAGCTGTTCGGGCTGCGTGTAGCTGTATTGATGTTCCGTTCGTCAAGCTCATCCTGTCGGTAATTAAACTTACTTAGCTGTGCTTTCGCCTCTCGGCGAGTTACTTTTTTCACCGCAGAGGTAAAGCGAATGAAGAACCGAAACGCAGTTTCGCAGTCTGAAGTAGCAAGCGAGTGCCGTTCCGCAACGTTTTTATCTTGGCAAATAAATACCTTTTTAACGCACCTGTTCGGACCGCACACTGCTCTGAATTGGCTGCTAATGTTTGTCTAATACCTTTAAAAAGATAATTAATCTTTTTTGAAAATATGAAAATATGAAAAGATAAATAAAATTCGAAGGTCATGCAGAGCTTCGCTCGGTAACTACATGGCTCTACTTGCTAAAGGAATTGATTTACTAGAAAAACTAGAGACCAATGCCTACACAGGATCCCCTTCCATTTTCTTGCTAAGGCATGATTGCTTAGCAAGACTAGGCAAGGATGCCTATTCTAAGCTCAGTCAGCACAGGGATGTGCTGTCTGAGCTGGTGCGTTATAAGCAATCAGGACGTGCAAATCAGAAAATGGTGGGGCTGCTTTTCTTTTGGTTCCGTTTTCTTTGGCAGTTCAAAGAAAATGAACTCGCCAAGGGCGAAACACCCACAATCGAGAGACTAGAAAGGTTAGTTTTTTAGTTGTTATTTAATTTTAACCTGACCCTAGTTATTCTGAAACGTTTTTAATGTTGTTAAATAAGTACCTTTGCAATGCACCTGCTCGTCAAGCTCGTCCGGTCTGTAATTAGACCTATTTAGCTGAGGTTTCGCCTTGTTGGCGACTTACTTTTCTCTCAACAGCAAGAGAAAAGTAAGCAAAAGAGTGCCGTTCCGAAACATTTTTTAAACTGCTAAAAAACATTACTTCTTAACGCACCGTGGTTGAATGCACATCCCTGTGCATGCAACCACTAATGAAATCATCCATGATTTCCTTTGCTAAAGTAATATTTTCCAGCAGAAAAACGTAACAGAAACTTTGTGTGTACGTATTGATAGATTATAGCCGTATGTAGTATTTAGGTACGTTTTTCTTTGATTAAAAAAACAGGCCAATGCGGACACACAAACCTCTCCGATTTTCTTGCTAGGGCATGATTACTTAGCAAGGGTTGGCATGGAGCGAATTATGCATCAGCATAGTATCATGAGCAGGGTTAAGCTCTGCTTGCCCTTTGTTCGCAATTAAGCTCAGTCAGCACAAGAGGGGGGCTGTTTGAGCTGGTGCGTTATAAGCAATCAGGATGTGCACATCAGAAGATTGCTATTTTAGACTGCGAAACACGTTTCGATTCTGAAACCGCTATTCGACAAGTGTGAAACGCTGACAGTCGGTGTAGAGGAAGGGTAATATATTTTAAGTACGCTATTAATGTACGCTGACCTCGGCTAAGCCCATTAGTTTGTTATTTATGTCGGTTTTTTTTACTATATTTTTACGGTGGTTGTATATTCGTATATTAATTAGTTAGTTATAGGTTGGCTTGATTCTTGCTTTTGTAAAATATTTATATTTAAATGGAATTGAACGATGCTTAAACTAAAAAAATTATTCAGTGTAATATTACTTTCATCATTTACGGCAAGTGCAAGTGCTGGCATTGTAACTTTTAACGATAGAGGTTTATTTGAAAGTTATATTGGTACATTTGTTGTTGATAACCTTGATACAGCGTCCGGCTCTAGCTCTTCGGATTTAAGTAATGATGATTATAGCTGGACGATGTCTGACTATGCTTGTGTAAATAGCTCAGGTTGTAGCTATAGTGGTACTAATCCATTTGACGAAGGTTCAAATGACTGGGTATGGACTTATGGTAGCGGTAGTTTCGAAATGAATTTTGAAATAACTGCTTTCGGATTAGACTTTGCAAACCCACACAATGCGGACACTGGAGAGGTCGGGCTTGAAGGTTTTAATAGTGGCATTAAGGCTAACGGCTCATTTTTCGGTGTTGCAACTGACGATGGTTCAACGCTAAACTCTATCGCTTACCTGCAAAATACTAGCTATTTAGGTTTTGATAATGTGACTTATTCAACAACTGTGAATGGTGTCGGTGTATCTGAACCACATACGCTAGCTATATTTTCTTTATTATTGATGGGTATTAGCCTTCGTCGTAGGAAAAAAGCTTAATTTTTATTGTGGTACAAACACTTACCGATAAGTAAGTGTTTGTACCTTTAACTCTTAGCTTTTCTAAAGCTCCTTATACTTCCCATTCTCAATGCCATCAATCGACCATTCACCAATCGAATAACGAATCAAACGTAACGTTGGAAAGCCGATGTTTGCGGTCATGCGGCGTACTTGACGGTTACGACCTTCATTGATGGTGATAGCAAGCCAAGTGGTTGGAATATTCGCACGTTCACGAATTGGCGGAAAACGCTCCCATACATTAGGTTTATCCATTACTTTTACTTTCGCTGGTAACGTTAAACCATCTTTTAATTCAACACCTTTACGTAACTTATCAAGGTCGGCATCGCTTGGTGCGCCTTCTACTTGCACCCAGTAGGTTTTATCGGTTTTCTTGCCTGGTTGGGTGATCTCTGCTTGTAACATGCCATCATTGGTAAGTAGTAACAAACCTTCACTATCACGGTCTAAACGGCCGGCAGCATAGATATCAGGAATATTGATAAAGTCTTTTAAGTTCATACGCTCACCCTCATCGGTGAACTGGCTCAACACATCAAAGGGTTTGTTAAATAACACTACTTTTTGCATGGAAGGATCTAAACGTTTTTTAGTCGCATAGGTTTTGTGCGCTGCTTTTTTTACATTAAAATGGGTTGGTTTTTTAGCCTTGCGTTTGGCTGGTTTTGAAGCATTACCGAAATTGTTATTAGACTTTTTTACTGGGGAATTCTTCACTGCAACACCTTCAAAATGGACAAAAACAGTATTGTAACAGAATCATTAAAATGCACACTTCACAAATTATGACCACGATCGGATGAAAGAGTGACCGTAATAGGTTCAAAAGTAGATTATTTTTGAGTTTTCGCTATGATGTGCGCATCAATTTTACGATGTAACAAATTTATAACATCACTTTTTTTTAAAGGAAGAAATATGACAGATAAATCAGCAAAGATCATCTATACATTAACGGATGAAGCTCCTGCACTAGCAACACATTCTTTATTACCAATTGTTAACGCATTCACTAAAGCTGCAGACATTGCTGTTGAAACACGTGACATCTCTGTTGCTGCTCGTATTATTTCTCACTTCTCAGACTGCTTAACGGCTGAGCAACAACTACCAGATGCACTTGCTGAATTAGGTGAACTTGCTAAGACACCTGCTGCTAACATCATTAAACTGCCAAACGTAAGTGCTTCTATCCCACAGCTACAAGCTGCGATTAAAGAGCTTCAAGAGCACGGTTACGCATTACCAGACTTCCCTGAAGTACCTGCAAATGCAGCTGAAGAAGAAACAAAAGCGCGTTACGCACGTGTTCTAGGTTCTGCTGTAAACCCTGTATTACGTGAAGGTAACTCTGACCGTCGTGTTGCAGATGCTGTAAAACAGTATGCACAAGACAACCCACACCGTATGGGCGCATGGGCTTCAGATTCTAAATCACACGTTGCTAACATGACTGACGGTGATTTCTACAGCGCTGAGCAATCGGTAGTTTTAGGTCAAGATGACGATGTTAAAATCGAATTCACAAACGCAGCTGGTGAAACGTCAGTATTAAAAGCATCTACACCTGTACTTAAAGATGAGTTAATCGATTCATCTCGCATGAGCGCAAGTAAATTACGTGCTTACTTTGAAAAAGAGATGCAAGACGCAAAAGAAAACAACATCATGCTTTCGTTACACCTTAAAGCAACAATGATGAAAGTGTCTGACCCAATTATGTTTGGTCACGCAGTTACTGTTTACTACAAAGATGTATTTGCTAAGCACGCAGCGCTATTTAAAGAGATCGGTGTTGATGAGCGTAACGGTCTTGGTGATGTTTACGCTAAAATCGAAAACATCGATGCGGCTAAAAAAGCAGAAGTTGAAGCGGATATCCAAGCGGTATACGCAACTCGTCCAAGCCTTGCAATGGTTGATTCAGATAAAGGTATCACTAACCTACACGTACCAAGCGACGTTATCATCGATGCTTCTATGCCTGCGATGGTTCGTTCAAGCGGTTGCATGTGGAATGCTGAAGGTAAACTTGAAGATACTAAAGCACTTATTCCAGATCGTTGTTACGCAGGTATCTACGAAGAAACAATTAAATTCTGTCGTGAAAATGGCGCATTCAACCCTGCAACTATGGGTAACGTATCAAACGTTGGCCTAATGGCACAAAAAGCGGAAGAGTACGGTTCACACGATAAAACATTCCAAATTGCTGAAGCGGGCACGGTTAAAGTTATTAACCAAGCTGGCGATGTTTTAATGTCTCACGATGTTGAGCAAGGCGATATCTGGCGTATGTGTCAAGCGAAAGACATTCCAATTCGTGATTGGGTACGTTTAGCAGTTAGCCGTGCACAAGCAACTGGCCAACCTGCTGTTTTCTGGTTAGATGAAAACCGTGCACACGATGCAAACCTAATCGGCAAGGTAAATACTTACCTACAAGATCACGATACAGCTGGTCTAGAAATCAAAATCTTATCGCCTGTTGAAGCTTGTAAATACTCGCTACAACGCGTTAAAGAAGGTAAAAACACTATCTCTGTAACGGGTAACGTTTTACGTGATTACCTAACGGATCTGTTCCCAATTTTAGAGTTGGGTACAAGTGCTAAAATGCTTTCAATTGTTCCTCTACTTAACGGTGGTGGTCTATTTGAAACGGGTGCTGGTGGTTCTGCGCCTAAACACGTTCAACAATTCGTTGAAGAAAACCACTTGCGTTGGGATTCTTTAGGTGAGTTCTTAGCACTAGCTGTATCAATTGAAGATATCGCTGCTAAAACAAATAATGCACAAGCAGTTGTACTTGCTGAAGCACTACACGCGGCAAACGGTAAATTCCTTAAAGAAGATAAATCACCTTCTCGTAAAGTGAATGAGCTTGATAACCGTGGTAGCCACTTCTACCTAGCAATGTACTGGGCTGAAGCACTTGCGACACAAACTAAAGATGCAGCACTTCAAGCACAGTTTGCACCGCTTGCTAAAGTATTAACTGATAATGAAGCGACAATTGTTGCTGAATTAAATGATGCACAAGGTGTTGCTGTTGATTTAGGCGGTTACTTCCAAACTGACCAAGACAAAGTTGCTAAAGCAATGCGTCCAAGTAAAACACTGAATGAAGCACTTGCTAACATTTAAGTTTAATTAAAAAACATGTATTAAGAATCGGCTTCCAAGTTACTTGATTTTTTGTTTTCCAAATAACCTGTTTGTTAAGGTTTTTTGGAAATAATTTAGAACAAGTTATTTGGTAACGATTCATAAAAAGGCGCTGAAAAGCGCCTTTTTTGTTTTTATTTATTGGTTTAATGCAACTTACGAGTATTCATATAAACTGGTATTTTTTAACCTGTGTAGTAAATAAACAGGGCTAAGTCATTTATGCTTAGTTCAAGGCGAAAAAGCGCAGTTTAGTCGTTTAAATGAGCACTTTCAATGATGAAATAAGCTTAAATGGCAACGGTCTGAGCGTTTACGGTTCAGCTACCAAGCGATACCTAATACCATTGAGTAACGTCTGTCTGATGCATCACCATGTGATGGACCTGTTTGCTCTTCATAGGTTGTTAAACCTAATCGAAACACAGAAGCGGTGAAATCAAGACCAGCAGTTAAACCTCCTTGATAAAAGCCCGTTGCTAACTCAAGCGATGACCAATGACCTTCATAAACTAACCCTGAGATACCAAAGCGTAAACGCTTCAGGAAGTCGGTATCATCATAATCACTATAGCTTATTTGATCGTCTGGACCATCTAAATCATAAACCCGAAATGTATTGGCATTAAAGAGATCCACATAATCAACTGCGATGCGTGTACGTTTGATGTGAGGAATGGTTGGTTCAATGGATGCACCTATGTTAACAGTGGTTTGCTGGCCACCATAGGCATCATTAAAATCAACACTACCGATGTTCATAATGCTTAAACCTAGCGCAGGTTTTAGATTATTTTCTGTATAGAACTGGTAGATGGCACCTAAATCAATCGCAAAGCCACTATTATCATCCTCCATTTTATCGCGTAACTCATCTCCTAGATCATCGGCACTTAACAGCTCTGCTGTAGACAGTTTGCCCTCAAAGGATGTTTGAGTAAGAAATTTAGCACCTAATCCTAGTTGTAGATCGCCGTTACCAACATTCTCATAGGTGCGTGAATAAGCACCAATTAACCCACCGTAAGCACGACTTTGTACCTCTAATATGCCGTCAAAGCTATTCGCGTGTGCCGTTAAATTAATGTCGGAAGCTGCTAATAAACCAACACTCCAAGCATAGTTGCCGTGGTTATTGCTGATTGAACTGTAGTTTGCAACATCAATATGTGTGCGCTCACCGGAGTACTTTTCTAATACATCAATAATTTCACTTTCATTATCACTATCAATGGCGTCCACAAGGTCATCAATAACATCTTTTGCACCATCGCTGGTTGTAGCACTGACACCGAGTAATTCAACAATCATGCCATGGTCGGTCGGTAAGTTAGCAATACCTGCTGGGTTTAAAAAGAGTGAACTGCTGTAACCACCCGATGCGACATTAGCTCCACCCATGCCCATAATGCGCATATCTTTATATAAGTAAGCGAGGTCTCCTGCGTTAGCTAAAGGCGCTAACGTTACACTTGCCAGTGCTGGAATGATCCATTTTTTCATTATGTTATTCCTTCTTATTTGTTTAAATAATCAATAATGTTATCCATAGAGAAGCAATCTTCACCTTCGGGTACTGATGAACAACCGCCTGGTTTTATCTCTAGTCTGAAGTCATCAATTGATTCTTGGATATTGGCTTCCTCATCTTGTTCTGAACTTTGAATAACGGCTTCAATGCTATCAAAGCCACTATTTAACGAATCTAAGAGGTAGTCTTGCGTATTAAGGTCTACTACACTTTGGCTAAGTGGGCAGGTGTAACAACCATCAAGTTCAATATCATTACAAACTGTGTAATCAATTTGGCAATAGTCTTTAGTGAAGATTGTGCTTCCTAGTGTGGTTGATTCTAAAAAGTAATCAGACTTACCGTCATAACTAACGGTTAAGTAGTTATATGTTTTTTCGCTGCCATCCTTTGCTGTGAACATTATTTCTTCGCTGTTATCAACGGATACGCCACTTTTACATTCGCTAAAGGGGGTAGAGAAATTTTCATCATTTTTATGTTCATAACTATATTTAAGTGCACAGTTTGAGCGAAGCATTGTGGGGTTGTCACCATTATCATTATTGGCCCATGATGCAGCATCGCCACCTGCTAGAGCATCAATTGCCATTGCTACTTTTAATACATCAATAAAACCAGTGATTAAACAGACGGTTTCTTCGGCTGATGTTGGGTTTTCTATCACTTTGCAACTGTTATCATTAAGGTAGTCATTTAATGCTGAGCGTGAAAGGTTTAAATCTAATAATGCAGAAGATGTTGCAGATTGTGTTATCTCAGTTACAAAGCTTTTAAAGCTCAGTGACTCTGTTGCATCTTCATCTTCGATCATAGCGCGTATGATGACAGGAAGTGGCATTCCCGCTTTACCTAAATGAGCACTACTAAAATCGACTGAATATTCATTTTCTGGGTATGTTTCTCGGCAACTCGTATCGGCAAGACGATTAATCGCCGACGCGAAGTTTCCATTGTCTAAATCATTTTGAATGTAATAACGACAAACTTCACTTTCAGCATCGTCACAACCATTAAGGAGTAATGCGGCGGGTAATAGGGCAAGCAGATAAGCGGGTTTCATAATTATTTCCTTATACAAAGAAGAGAATATATTTTCTCTTTTATGTCTATATGTTTTGTTGACTTTAAAAGTATAGCTAAGGTTGGTTAATGCACCCGCGGAAGAAGGTAAATTTTCATCAAAAATTAAACCTAGTGCATACTATTGTTTTGAATGTGATTTTCCTCCCCAGTGATAGATTGCCAAACCAACTAAGACAAAAGATGCTCCAATAATGATATTTATGTTAATTTTTTCATTATTAATGATGCTACCTAAGCTAATGGCAATGGTTGGTGTTATTAAGGTAATTAATGCCACTGTGGTTGCATTTAACTTTTGTAAAATATAAAAATATGCAAGAAAACCGATCAGTGAACCAAACACACCTAAATAAACGATGGCACTGAGTGAGCGTTGTGACCACTGCTCTGCATTAACTTGCCCGTCAAGTAACCACCAACTCAAGAAAAATAGAGGTATTGAGAAATATAGCGCACCTAAAGTTGTTGCAAAGGGGTGGATGTTAATGCTGACACTTTTTACTAACACTGCGCTTAAACTAAAGAAAAACATCGCTAATAATACAAAGCCAATGCCAATCCATTCACTGTTACCAGAGGTAATGTTTTGCCACGAAACAATCGCTAGGCCTGATAGTGCAACACTAAAAGCCAGCCAGCGTAGTGGACTAAATTTTGGTTCATTAAGAACTTTTTGTGCTAACAAACCAGAGACAATCGGCGATAACCCAAAAATCAGCGACATTAACCCTGAGCTAATATGGCGAGATGCTAAATACCCCCAAATCATGCCACCAAACACACCAATAGCAGAGTAGCTATAAAGTTTGATTGCCTGTTTATGTATCGGTAAACGGATGCGCATAGCCACTAAGAAAACAGTTCCGATGATTGTTGCTAATAACATACGTAATAAAACAGCCATCATAGGGTTGACGGTTTCACTGCTCCAGATAATCGCGAGCGGGGTCGTTGACCAAATTAAAATAACGCTTAAATAGGTAATGGGGACATTCATAAAATAACTCCTCTATTTCTTTTTCGTTAAGGGGAGCAGTTTTCAAAGGGGGAGGTGCTAGAAAGGCAAAACCGCAGATGAAAACTGCGGTTTAATGTTGTTATCGTTAGATAGACTCTGACCACAGTAAAACAAAACGTAGCAGGCTACGTCGTGTGTGTTTATTGTGTGGTTTCAGTAATGTGCTCATCTAGCTAAGTTCCAATTTATAGTTTTATAAAACAATGAGTTATTATATTGTTCCTAAGCGAGTTTAAAGTCAACAATTTAAATCCCAAGTTCATCAAGTAGATCTTGGTCGATCATAGATTCTACCGGTTCAGGCTTTTTCTGCTCTTTTTTGCCATTTTTCTCTTGATCTAAAATCATATCGGCATCAAATGCTTCACGCTCTTCAAAGTTTGGTAGCTTAATAAATTCAGTTTTATCCATTGCTAGCTCCAAATAGAAAATATTATTTTTCTCTGTCATGAAGGTTACACGTCGCGCCTGAGGTCTATCTAAATTAGTATCAATTGATAGCATCACTTGTTTGTTAATAGTGAGCATTTTAGGTTGGTTTTGTGTAATTGAAGTATGTAGTTCATGGCCTACAACACCAGTGAAATCACCTACAATTTGGTTCATCAATTCACCCATCACATCACTCACTTCGTCAGCGGTATGTGATTTTGCCAATTCATTTTCTGGGATACCCATATGTAACATGTAGTTTGAGTAAATTTCAACGGCAGCCTGCGCACTAAAGTTGATTATAACCAGCCCTGAAAAACCACCATCAAAAAGCACAAAGCAGCCAATGTCAGGTTTCAAGCAAGTTTTGTTTATTTTTTGAACCATCGCGGAGTAGTTAATGGGGTGATCGGTTGCTGTTGTCAGTACTGATTTTATTGAGTTACATAACACCAGAAGAATGTCATCCGTGGTGATAGTTTTGCTTTTAGCCATGAGAGTCCCTTGAAGAAAATAAATAGTTTTATCTGTTTTCTTCAAGGGTAGATTAATCGCTCGATTTCGCCTCGCTGTAGCTCTTACTTTTTGTATTTTTGTTTAAAAAACAATATCTTTTTGCTATTAACTGTTAATAATATTTTTGAAGTGCTTCTTTTTACTTAATAGGAAATCGATATCAGGTGGGAAATCTTTGTTCTTTTTTGCATGTTTCATCATATCGAAGATTTTAAACTCCGTTAAAATAGCAAATTGATAAGGCTGAAAATCTTCATTAGCTTGTTTGGTAGGATCAAAATATTGATCGCCAATTTTTACAATCGCTTGATCAAGCAGTGGATCTTGGCAGATATAACCAAGTACATAACGCTCTGCCTTTTTATAAACCACATTCATATAACTATTATAAAAGCTTTCACCCTCTTTAGTTGTGCACTCTGTGAGCTTATCATCAGGCATCGCATTAACGGTAACAATGCGAATATTCTCAGCAATATAATTAAGTTCGGTCAGTTGTTGCTGAATCTGTTCAAGGTTAAGTGCGCTCACGAGTGTTCCTAATTTATAAAAAAACGCAGTATACCCATTCGCTGGTTTTTATTCATTTATTAAATCATCTTCTCGGAGAAGTTTAGCTTTATTATTTTAAAGCTACTTTTTTGATATTAATTTAAGTGCAACTAGTTGAATGTGATAACCAATCTCATTATCATTCTTGCATTTATTACTTATGGGGTAGTTATGTCGCAGGTTTTAGTGGTGGATGATGATATTAAATTATGCGAGTTACTGCGTGCGGTATTAGAAGATGAAGGTTACGACGTCATGTGTGTTAATGATGGTGAGAGTGCCCTCGCGTTTATGCAAAATAACGCTATCGATATAGTGTTATTAGATGTGATGTTGCCTTGCATTGATGGATTAGCTGTGGCGCGACGTATCTGCCAGCGTTTTGCGACGCCTATTTTAATGCTCACTGCGTTAGATGATGAAGCCTCAATGCTTGATGGGTTACAAGCGGGAGCTGATCAGTATGTGGCAAAACCTTTTCGCGTACCTGAGCTGTTAGCGCGCATTACCTCAATATTACGCCGTGTTGGATTAGAGCGACAGCGTTTAAGTAATAAAAATGGCAATGACTTTTTATTACATATATCCCGTTTGCCTTTAACAGAAACAGAAGTTGAATTAATTGAATACTTGCTCAAACATGACGGGGATATTGTTTCAAAAATGGCCTTGCAGAAAGAGGTGCTCAAGAAAGAGTTATGCCCCTATGATCGCAACTTAGATATGCATATTAGTAATATTCGCCGTAAGCTAGTGCAATCTGGATTATCGAAAAAGCATATAAAAACCGTGCGTGGTCAAGGTTATATTTTTTACCGCAAGGTTGCTTAATGGTTACTTAATTGCCCCTTATATTCTTCAAAATACAGAACAATTCAATGAGTTTTTTAACAAAATATTCTTTACGCTGGTTAGGTGCACGTGACAGTTTAACAATGCGCCTATTTACCTCCTTTTCAATTATTTTTATTCTGTTATTTAGCTTAGACATTGTGGTGCGCATGGTCTTAGTAAGAACGACGCTAGACATACCTAAAGATGTACAAAAAGAGATGCGTGTATTACAGCAACAAGCAACGCAACTTATCGCAGAAGGGGATATAAAAAAGATCACTCACTGGGAAGACCAACAAAGTTATTACCTGTTTATAATAAATGCGCATCAGCAAAACATTAGTTTACGGGTCATGCACCCGCATTTTGAATTTAAAATGCGTTTTGCACGTTCGATTCATGACTCTTTAAATCCACGTGTAAACAAACCGATTATTGACCTTGCCCTTAGCGATGGTTATCGTTTAGTCATTCAGTTTCCTGCAGACAAGCATCCAGCTCATTTTTTTCCACTGTATAAATTACTGAGTAGTGTGGTCTTAGCTATTTTAGTGTTAAGCCTATTTTCTTTATTGTTAGCCCGTTATTTACAAAAACCACTATTACAACTGCAATACGCAAGTCGGCGTTTAGCAGAAGGGGACTTTACGGTTCGAGTAGAAAACGAGGTTGGAAACTCGGTCAGTGAATTTGCTGAGCTTGCCAGTGATTTTGACAATATGGCAAAACGTATTCAGCAATTAGCAGAAAAACAGCAGCGGCTAATTCGTGATGTTTCCCATGAATTACGCACCCCATTAGCACGCCATGACTTAGTATTGCACTTGTTAAAAAAACATGTGCCAACCACTCAGAAGCACTTGCTTGAAAGCTTACAAAGTGAGTCTGATGAGATGAATAACCTCGTCAATGAGATTTTAGAGTTCAGCCGTTTAGATTGTGCTGCTTATACCGCCAAATTAACCACGCTACAGCTGCAGCCTTTTTGTGAGTTACAACTTAATGACATTCAGCCTCTATTACTAGATACACAGCGAGTTATTGGTTTTTTCAATCATCAAACAGAATTGGTGCTAGCAGACAGCCGCTTACTCATTAGGGTCATTAAAAACCTGCTATTAAATGCCAGTAAATACGCTGGAGAGCACGCCACGATTAAAGTCACAGTGAAGCAGAATGACAAACACTATGTGCAGGTGATTATCGAAGATGATGGGCCAGGCATTAACGTAGCGCAATTAAATGAAATATTTACCCCTTTTACACGCATTGAAGATGCCCGTGATAAACAGTCTGGTGGTTATGGTTTAGGGCTTGCAATCGTAAAGGAGTCAATGACGGTGATGCGTGGTCGTGTACAAGCTATTTCTCCCAAGAAAGGGGGATTAACCATGATTTTGAGTTTCCCTGTATATAAAGTTTGATTGCTTATCTATACAAGTGCAAAGAATGTAAATTTGATGCAAATGATAACCGTTATCGACTATTCTCTCGATGAATTCACTAATGACCTATCTAAGTACACTTACTTTACTAGTGAAAAATAAATTTTGGAGATAACGGAATATGTTTAAGAAGAACCAACTAGCTTTATTAATCGGAGCAACATTGGCCTCACCTGTCGCTTACGTGAATGCTGAAAACGTTGTGACAGGCACAACTAAAGTAGACGAGAGCATTGTTATAACGGGTGAAAACTCAAGCTACAAAGCAGACAGTAATACTGGTTCAATGCGTATGGAAATGACGCAGTTAGAGACTCCTGGACAAGTAACAGTGATAGACGAACAGCTTATTGATGAGCAGCGTGCAAGTACACTGGGTCAAGTATTAAAGAATGATTCAAGTATTTCGGCAGAAGGAAATAGCCGTAACCGCGAGCGCTTTTCATTACGTGGTTTTCAGCTAGGTAGTAACAGTGGTTTCCTACGTGATGGTAAACAGCATTGGTCGCACTATCGCCAGCCTGTTGAGCTATTAGAGTCGGTTGAAGTATTAAAAGGCCCTGCGGGTCTGTTATACGGAAAATCAGCACCGGGTGGTTTGATCAACATGATCTCTAAAAAACCAACGGCTGATACGCAACTTTCATTTAGCCAAGATATTGGTAGTGATAATGAAACGCGTACTACGGTAGATGTAAGTGGTTCATTAAATGAAGGACAAACATTACGTAGCCGTTTAGTCTTATCAAAACAAGATTCTGAATCATCACGCTCATACAGTGATGGTTCAACACCACAAACAGACCGCTTTGTAGGTGGTTTATTTGTGGATTATGACCTCACACAAGATGTTACTGTTTCTGTTCATTACGATAAAACCATTGATGATAGTAGTGTTGATTCAGGTGCTTACATTAAAAATGATAAAGTTGTTTTAGGTGAGGACTACATCTGGGATGCACAATGGTCAAATATCGAAAACGAAGTTGAAAATGTCGGTATTGATGTAAATGCACAGTTAAACAGTGCTTGGTCACTCAATGTTGGTTTTAATCATCAAGACTTTAAGCGCCACGATGTTGAGAGTTATCCAAAAGAAGAGAGTTATGATCCTGCAACGGGTACTTACGGTCACAGTGGTAGCGATCGTAGCGATCACTGGGTATTCCAAACGGCTAATATTGATTTAGTTGGGGAATTTGATACTGCTGGTTTTGGTCATCAATTATTAATTGGTACTAACTGGTTAGGTTATAGCTATGACCGCCTACAGTATTCATTAGTAAAAGAACAGACAACCGTTGGCCAGCCAACTGTCTCTCCAGAGATTGATTACGGCAAAGATCCGCGCGTTTCTGATTCTTCATATGATGCCTACGGTTTGTATATTCAAGATATGTTGACTATTAACGATTACTGGCAAGTATTGGCTGGTTTACGTTATGACCAAAATGTAACACATGGTAAAAATGGCGAAGCGGATTATAAAGAAGATGCTGTTGTGCCAAAAATGGCGGTTATTTTCCATCCAGCAAGCAATGGTTCAATTTATGTGACTTATTCTGAGAGCTTTGAGCCTCAAGGCGAAGTGAGTGATATGAATGCAATCAATGATGGTGAAAATCTGGATCCTATACGTGGCAAACTTTATGAGTTAGGCAGTAAATGGGAGTTATTTGATGAACAACTGTTTGTTTCTGGTGCAGTGTTTGAAATCACCCAAGAAAACTCAATTATTGATGTAGACCTTGGCAATAACATGCATGAAGTAACACAAGCGGGTGAACGCGTTCACCGTGGTGCTGAGCTTGCTTTACAAGGTTATTTAACTGAAAACTTCTCTATGAGTGGTAGTGGTACCTATTTAGATGCGCAATACACAGTAGATGAAAACTACCAAGGTAACCGTCCAGCAGACGTTCCTGAGTACTCTGCAAGTATCTGGTCTCGTTATGAGTTTGTAAATAATACCGATGTTAACTTAGGGGCTATTTACGTAGGCTCTCGCTATGGTGACAGCGCAAATACCTTTAAGAAAGATGCTTATACACGTTTCGACTTTGGTGTCGCACATACAGTGAAATATGATCAAAACTTAGACTTTACAGTACGCTTAAATGTAGAGAATATCTTTGATACTGATTACTATGCAGGCGGTGGATCAACAGGTCGTGGCGATGGTGGTTACGCGCAAAATGGTGCACAAAATGTGGTTATCGGTGAAGGCCGTAACTTCATGCTAACTTTCCAAGCAAAATACTAACAACTAAAAGCGACTTAGCGCACCTGCTAAGTCGCTTTTTTTATGCTAATAGAATTAATAAAGTGATTAACTATTGGATAGAGAAAATTAGCACTAACAAAGCGGGATTTGCAGGAGGTAGTTGTTCTCACTTCAAGGCCCGCAACACTGCTAGGGTTGACTTTAGCCAGCACGACTGATCATCTTATTAGTACCTTTGGCATTCTCCCTTAAAGAGCCTAAACCTAGCTATTCTGCTACTCGTAAAGAATGTAAAGTTTGTTTTATTGGGAATGGGAATCAGTTAGATTTGTGTTTTTGTAATCACAGTTAGCAATTCTATGTTCAAAGCTACCAGCACATCACTCAAAACTAAAAAAGTACAACTCTGGGCGCGACGTTTACATATCTATATTTCGATGAGTTTATTGCTGATTGTTTTGTTTTTTTCAATTACCGGTATCACCTTAAATCGTCCTCATTTGTTTGTGAAAAAACAGGCTGACATTACTGAAACAACGCTAAACATACCAACACATTTATTTAGCTCTGAACAGGGCAAGTTTAAACCCGATCAAACCTTGTTATTAGACTACCTGCAAAGCCAAGGAAACCTCTCTGGTACTCCTTCTAGCCTAGAGTTATTTACCGAGGTAGAAGAGGGCGAGTTAATTGAGGGGGAGATATCTTTGGACTACAAAGGTCCTGGTTTCAGCAGTACGGTATTCATTGACATGCTGAGTCAGGAAGCAACGATAGAAACAACGCATTACGGTTTAGTTGCGGTTTTAAATGACCTGCATAAAGGGCGTAACAGTGGCGAAGTTTGGTCTTGGTTTATTGATATTAGTGCGTTGCTGATGGTGTTGTTTGTATTAACAGGGGTGTGTTTGTTAGTCCCTAAGAAAAAAACCTTTAACACTGCGTTGAAATGGACGGCCTTTGGTTCTGCGGTGAGTCTGGCCATCTATCTATTTGCTGTCCCATAAAATAACGAGAAAATTATGTTAAAAAAATTGAGCCTCTTGCTTTTTAGCCTTTGTATTGTGTTGCCTAGTGTTGCAAAAAGCATCCCAGAAAAGGCACAACTGGATATTGAACTAGTCATTCCAGCCATTGAAACCAGTATTTATGCGCGCCCTTATGTGGCTGTTTGGATTGAAGATGCAAACCGTAAACCGGTACGTACGTTGCAACTTTGGGTGGGTAAAGATGAATGGTTAAAAGACATTCGTAGCTGGTGGCGAAAAGTGGGGCGTTATGATCGCGATATGGTGGATGCGGTGACCTCTGCGACACGCCCTGCCGGTAAATACCGTTTTAGTTGGGATGGCCTTGATCATGATGGGAAGCGTGTAAAACAGGGGGATTACACCTTTTATGTGGAGGTGGTACGTGAACACGGTGGGCGTAACTATTTACGTCAAAAATTAAAATTAGCAGAAAGCGGCTTTAGCCATCAGCTTGATGCAACCGAAGAAACAGGTGTTATCACGCTACAGTACCGCGTTGAGTAAGCACCAATAAATTTACAACCTAAATCATCAAAATTGGAAAATTTACTATGTTAAACAAAAAATTAGCAGCCTTTGGCTTAGCCTGTTCAGTACTCTCTGCTATTGCATTCAGCAGTGTCGCTCAAGCGCATCCTCGTTGGGTATTACCTTCTCATTTTTCAGTATCAAAAGAAGGCGGGGATTGGTTGAGCTTTGATGTCACAGCTTCTCATGGCACTTTTGTATTTGATAAACCCGCCGGTAGTCAAAATGCATCCATTATTATGCCTGATGGTCGTAGCGAATACCCAAACTTTACGCTTACTGGTAAACGTCGTTCGATGTTTGATTTTTTCTTTGTTGAACAAGGTACTCATAAGGTCACGGTGAATAACCCTATGGAATATTATACCGAGTACAAAGCGGGGAAGCGTGAAACGTTGAAATGGCTAGAAGCAAACAAAGCAGATCGTGATAAGTTATTACCTAAACAGGCGCGAGATATCGCTACTCGAATATATTTTACACGTGCAGAAAGTTATATCACAGTAGGAAAACCAAGTCTTGAAGCGCTAAAAATTGAAGGTAAGTTGTTAGAACTATTACCGATAACCCATCCCTCAGATATTGTAGAGGGTGAGCCCGTTAAGATGCAGTTCTACTTTGAGGGAGAGCAGCAGGCTGGCGTGGAAGTTGAAATTACCCGTGAAGGCACCTTGTACCGCAATCATCAACAACAGATTGATTTAGTTAGTGATGCGCAGGGGTTTATCTCTTTTGTACCTGAGCATGCAGGGCGATACATCCTAAAAGCCAAGCTCGAAGAGTCATTAAAAGATAACGCCTTAGCTGATGAGTCACGCAGTATGGTGCACCTCACCTTTGAAGCCATTTTACAATAGGAAGGTTTGTGAAACGATTATTGATAGTGTTATTCGTGCTGGCTAGTTTGCCAGCAAAGGCACATTTTCCGTTAATGCATTGCTGGTTTGAAGGTCCATTATTACTGTGTGAAACAGGCTTTAGTGACGGTAGTAAAACCGTCGATTATCAAGTGAAACTTTATGATTACGAAGATAACCTATTAGCTATCAAACAAACCGATAAGCGTGCTATTGCTTTGTTTGATAAACCTGACGGTGAGTTTTATTTAGTGTTTGATTCTGGCCATGAAAGTCCGGTTGAAGTTGATGTTGTAGAGATAACCGAGAAATGATTTGCACAACCGTTAAAAGTGACAATGGTCATCGAGAAGGTGGCTGGATAGCCTTAATTATTGGCGCTATTTTACTGCTGGCTTACCTGCTATTACCCTATCATCAGCAAGAAGTTAAGTTGGAAAAACTAGGTGAGCAACAGGTGAGCATAAAACAGCTTGATAAGTTGCAATTGGCGATGTTAAACGAATTGCGTTTAGCACATCATGAGATCCGTTTTTTACACGTTGAAAAAACGGATGTTAACGCCACACTTGTTTGGCCCACCATTAGTGAGTTGCAAACTGAATGGTTATCCCCCTTTATGCAAAATAGACAGTGGGAAATGCTAGGTAGTCCACAATGGAAAATGCTATTACCTGGTGTGTATCAAGCCATTTCTGAGCAAGGAAGTTCGGCCATTTTAGATAGTCGAGCGGATGTCGCTAAAGTGTGGTTCGAGCAAGTGCAACCAGTAACCGCCTTCCTTTCAAGTATTGAACAATTGACAGATCTTCAGCTTATCAACCATGGCTGGTGGTTAGTGGTTGATAACACTATACCTAATAACAAACATGAGCACTAAATGTCTAAGCAACGATTCAGAACTACTTTACTATTATTAACATTGGTTTTTTGTTTGCCTTTAAAAGCTGAAAAACTGGTTGTTGGCATCACCTTACAACCCTATTTCAGTTATGTGAAAGCGGTGGTAGGTGACAAGGCTGAAATATTACCCCTAGTGGATGCCGGTTTTAATCCGCACAATTACCAACCGCAAACACAAGACTTAAGTCGCTTGCAGAAAATGGATGTGATTGTGGTTAATGGCATTGGCCATGATGATTTTGCGATGAAGGTGATTAAAGCGGCAGATCGCAGTGATCTGTTTATTATCTACGCCAATCAAGATATCCCATTATTACCTGCAATGGGTGAGAGTGTGGGTCAAGGCACGGTGAATCCACATACCTTTGTTGGTCTTTCTACCACCATGCAAAAAGTGTATAGCATTGCTAGTCAGTTAAGTGCCATTGACCCAAATAATGCCAGTGAATACCGAAAAAATGCGCGTATTTACGTTAAGTCTTTACGTCAATTAAAACAGCAAACCATGAAGCAGTTATCTGATTTAGCAACAACGGATTTGAAAGTTGCGACAACCCACAATGCGTATGCTTATCTATTGCAAGACTTTGCTGTGCAAGTTGCTGCTGTGATTGAACCTGCTCATGGTGTTGAGCCAAGTGCAAGTCAGTTGCAACAAACCATCAATAATATTAAAAGCGCCAATATCAATGTGCTGTTTTATGAATTAAACATGCCCAATAAGTATGTCAATGAAATTGAAAGGGCGACGGGGGTGAAGTTATACCGTTTTTCTCATATGACTCATGGGCCTTATCAAGCAGAAAAAGTCTATGTAGAGATGCAACATAATTTAGCCACCTTAGTTGAAGCGATGCGCTATGTGAGTCAGCAACAGGAAGAGCAACAATGATTGGTCCTGTTGTTAACATTAATGACCTTAACTTATCTTATGGCGACAATGCGATCCTATCCAATATCAACCTCACTTTGCAGTCTGGTTTGTGCCATATGTTAATGGGGCCAAACGGGGGGGGGAAAACATCACTGTTACGCTCGATTTTAGGGCTGACCCCATTCACTGGAAAGGTCGAATTACAATGGCCAGATCAAAAAGGTAAGGTCGGTTATGTACCTCAAAAAGCCTTGTTTGAATCGAGTTTACCGCTGTCTGTTTTAGACTTCATTTTACTCAATCAGAATAGCTTTCCGCTATTTTGGCGACAACGAAAAAAACAGCAACAGCATGCACTAGAACAATTAGACAGAGTCGGCATGGCTAGCCGTGCTGGCAGGCGTATGGGGCTTCTTTCTGGTGGTGAGCAACAACGTGTTTTGTTTGCACAGGCACTGCTCGCTGATCCTGAACTGTATATTCTTGATGAACCAACAACAGGCATGGATGAACAAGGCGTTCGCTATTTAGAAGGGCTAATTAATGAATTAGTCTGTGATAAAAAAACCGTGATTGCGGTACATCACGACATTAGTGCGGTGCGAAGACTACAGGCTCAAGTGCATGTGGTGAATAGAAATATCATCAACTCAGGTGATGCTTGTGAAGTCTTAAAACCCGAAAAGATTGAACAGCTGTTTAGCCACCACAGTACATTTTCAGTTACCTCATTAGGAGAGACTTAATGGAGTTAATTCGTAGTTGGGCGCTTATTGGCGTTGAAAGTGGCTGGTTGAGTGATAGCTTTCAATATGCCTTTATGGTGAATGCGTTAGTGGCTGCTGTCATCTTAGGGCCGTTATTAGGAGGTTTAGGTACTTTGGTGATTGCCAAGCGTTTAGCCTTTTTCTCTGAAGCGGTTGGTCATGCAGCATTAACCGGCATCGCACTGGGGGTGTTGCTTGGTGAACCTCCCGAGAACCCAGTGATTAGTTTGTTTAGTTTCTGCCTGGTTTTTGCTCTGTTATTACATTTTGTACGTAATCGTACCAACGTGCCATACGATACATTAGTGGGGGTATTTTTAGCGTTGGCATTAGCGGTAGGCGCTGCCATGTTGATGTACGTAGCACGTAAAATTAATATTCATATTTTAGAAAATGTATTGTTTGGCTCGATTTTGACGGTAACAGATATGGATCTGCTCATTCTATTGTGTTGCAGTGTCATTATTGTGCTCTTTTTAATTCCCACTTTTAATCGAATTTTATTAACCTGCATCAGCCCCGATATTGCCAGAGTGCGTGGTTACAATACCCATTTTTATGATTACCTATTTGTCATTATGATCACCTTAGTCACTATCGCGTCGGTTAAAATTATTGGTGCGGTATTGGTTGGGGCATTGTTATTGATTCCGGGGGCAACAGCGCGATTGTTAACTTATGATATGGGTAGTTTTGTACGCCTGTCTGCAGTGCTGGCAACATTAAGCTGTGTATTAGGCACTATTTTACCGATGCAGTTACAAATCCCTATCCCCTCTGGTGCTGCTATTATCATTGTTGCAGCCCTGTTTTTCCTCTTTGCCACGACTTACCGCATTATTAGAAAAGGTTAAAGTATGAATCGATTACACTTTAAAAAGTTGCTCTTAGTATTGCTATTAATCAATAGCAATACATTGTTTGCATCACAAATACTCACCACTACACCTGTTACTTATATGTTAGCGAGCCAATTAATGGCGGGGACCAATGTAAAAAGTGAGTATTTAGCACCACAACGTTACGCCATCAATCGATTACCGCATTGGTTTAAAGGCAAAGGGCAGAGTAAAGTTCTGCAAGCAGCGCAGAAAGCTTCGGTTGTGCTTACATTAGGGTCTGTATGGCCACAGGATCCTCTCTATATTTTTGCCCGACAAGCTAATATTAAGATTGTTGAGATAGACGCTAGTCAAGCTAAAACGGTAACAGCAGATTCGGTTGCAACACGTTGGCAAACAGAAAAAACAGTCTCTCCCTATGTGTGGTTAAACAGCAATAATCTAAGTGTAATGAGCAAAATTGTTGCTGCTGATCTGAAGCGTATATGGCCACAACATATTGATAAAATTGAGATGAACCACAAGCAATTGTTATCACAGGTTCAGTTGCTTGTTAACTCGCAACAACAGGTGCTGCTCGATAAGGAAATTGATGCGGTAGTATTACTTTCCGATAAGTTATTAGACTTTGTATCAGGTAATCAACTGTTTGTGGTGAAGCAGATAAGTGAGCCTGAATTACAGTGGAGTGAACAACAGAAGTTAGAGTTAATTAAATTATTAAAATCTGACTCTAGCTTGTGGGTGGTCAGTGATAAAAAATCCAGTCAGTTTCTTCAGCAGCAGTTACCTGAGTTTGCTCAGTACTTACATATAGATGTAATCGATCGTATGGGCTCAAAGGGCATAGATAATGAGCAACCATTACAGCGTTGGTATCTTTAAAGCCTTCATTTTTAGCCATACCTAATATTTAAGATGCTTGAAGTTAATTACTTTACCTTGCTCATTAACTTCAATGCCTTCCATCTCAAGTTTGGTTTTTTGTCGCTGATAAGCCTCTCCTTGTAAACTAATTTTACCTTGACCATTTACCACACGAAACCAAGGTAGCTTTGTATCTTTAGGTAACTTAGATAATACCTTACCCACATGGCGTGCATGATTGGGATAACCTGATAACTTTGCAAGGCCACCGTAGCTGATCAGCCTGCCTTTGGGGATACTCGCTAGGTTATTAAATAAGCTTAATTCAAACTCTGTCATTTTTATTGCCTATTAATATACGCTGTATCTGTTGCTGAAATATAACTATAAATAACAGTGATGCTAGTAATTAAATGTTTTTGAAGAAACGTTATAGTTTGTTTATTGATTGTATAATTAGCAAGGCTAACTATACAATCAATGAGTGGCTGTTAATGTAAACTCGCTGTGATCTGTTTGTTTGAGCGGATATCTAGATATGACTTTTTACTATTATGGTAACTATGCAGGAACGTGAATTCCACCGTTATATTATATGTACCTGCCGGTAGTGGTTTAGGATCATCATCATAGCTGGTAAAGCTTAATATAGGCTCTTCAGCATTATTTTTATTAACTGTTATGATGATTGCACAGGAGGATTCTGAATCACCTTCCATTGCCTTGATAGTCCAAAAAAAATCTTCGTCAGCATTGATCGTGAGCTCAACTTTTTCTTTACTTAACTCGCTAATATCTAAGCGATTAAGGAAATAAAAATTATTGCTATCAAACTGCTGAAGCTGATGTTTTTTTCCTTTTTCGTAATATATCTCTTGGTTTTTGGATAGCTTAGTAAAATGCGCATTAAAAAGAGAGTAGTCTGTAAATGAGTCAATAGTTGATTTAACAAGGTTAACTGGCTCTTGGAAAACTAAGTAATATTGTTTATCTAACGGGATATCTTCTAATTGTTGATAGCGATCAAAGCTATCAAGCAGTGAAAATTTTGAAACATTGATATTTTCATTTGATGAAATATCGATATCCATTTGATCAATAAAATACATATTAGTCGAATAAGGCCCCAGTAAATACTCACCTGGTTGTGGTTGCATTAACACTTCCCACGGTGTTTTTGTGTTTGAAAAGTTGTGCATAGCCTTTATGGCTCCAAGGTGCTTAGAAGAAGAAAAACTTCCTGTTTCAAGGGCACTAACTTTATAAAAATAAGCATCTGACATGTTATTAACTTGAGTTATTGAATCAGAGAACTGTAGCTCAGTCTTATTTTCTACTGTCCATTGTCGGATAGGGGCTTGCGTTGAGTAAATATGATTTGTTAGCTCAGATGAGGAAATACGATCTGAGGCGTAGCAGTCAAAATGATAACTGCCAGCTGTTAATTTTAGTTTAGTGTAAGGACGTTTCTCAGTGCTTTTATATAATAAGCAACTATCATAATTTTCATCGATTGTATTTTGTCGGTAAGCCGCTTCAGCTATCTCAAAATAGGTGCGTTTAGTGATCAGTTCCGAGTCAGGTATTTTGTTGTTATACACATAATACTTCAACCAAGGACCTGCCCAACTGGTTATATTTATTGAAGATACTTGGCTAATTAGCTCTATCGAACTAACTTCGGGCAACTGAGTCGCTGTCGTGTACACCACTAAGTCGTAAGGGCTGGCTGTTCTCTATTAACTGCGACTAACAATTGATATTGGCCTGGTTGCAATACGTAGTTTGCTACTCGTTGATGGCTTTCATCGACAAGTTTAACCCAGTCTACTGGCTGAGATGTCTGTCGAGAGTCTTGGAAAAAGTGATACTGTCCTGCTTGAGTAACCACAATGTCAATTTTATATAAGCCTGGATGGTTAGCATCAAAAGAATAAAAAGGTTGATGGTTACCTTCTTTGAGACTCATTATTTGTATGTCTAATACACTGCTATCGCCGTAAAAATTAAATAAATATTCATTATAATCGCTACTAAATTTTCTTAAATCAATAATATATTCTCCCGTGCTCAGGTCGAATTCTATTATGGCTAGCTCATTGTCTATATTGTTAATCGATGCTGTTGCTGTTGCTGTTGCTGTTGCCTTTTGTCTATTATTGACAGCTATAATTTCTGCTTTCTGTTGGTTTATATCGGCAACTAAGGTTAGTTTAGTATCCTGCTTAACTGAAATTTTAGCGTATTTTGGGGTACTATCATTAAACGGGAAACTGTTAATTAACTCTCCCTGACAATGATCGACATCTGGAAGTTGTAGCTGATATTCTTTATCAACTTTGATTGTGACTGAGCGCTTCTCTATACACCAGTTATCCTTACTGACGGATTGTACTAACCCAAATATTTGATACTTTTCACCGGCCGAGGTATAGCTATAGATATGGTTATTAGTGGGCAAGAAATTGTTTTTTGTTATAAAAACAGCTTGTTCCGATGACTTATAAAACAATTCAATTTTCTCTCCTCGCTTTCCTGCATATTGATATTCAAATGAATGCAGATCTGATTTAAATGAACCGTTATAAAACGTTACGTCTCCTTTTACGCTTCGTTCAATGTTTACTGTACCGTTGTAGATGTTGCATTTGAAGTGATTAGCATCACTTTGTACAGTCCCATCAACACATACTCTTAACAGTGTCTGAGGCGTTGAGAAATCATCAGGAGCAACTAAATACTTTATAAAAAGCTCACTATCCTGGAAGCCCGCATTTTTGGGGTGTTTATATACTAACAGGGCCTGTGAGAAATCAATTTGTTGATCGGCCATAATAT